>Ga0065711_1000161_pt1 | contig 90837 bp, 48 predicted proteins | sample Hoacrofraction12_FD_59098 | JGI IMG/M metagenome (GOLD analysis project Ga0065711, IMG submission 59098) | Hoatzin crop microbial communities from Cojedes, Venezuela - Epithelial fraction 12 v2 (version 2) | ecosystem: Host-associated > Birds > Digestive system > Esophagus > Crop | place... | reverse complement strand
TTAAAAAAAAAAAAAAAAAAAAAAAGGGAAATAAAAGCAACATAAAGATCAACACATATTCCTGCTACTCACTCACAGGGGCCTTCTCAGACAGACTCTCCTGCCCAGCCTTTTCACCACGCCTTTCGCCCGCCAAGGTTGCAAACAGCTACTCACACGCACAGTACAGTTTAGTTGTTCAAGACATTTACACGCTGTTACTAGACCCTTACAAGATGAAAAAAGCTGGTTTTATTGTTCTGCCTGAAAAATATGGTGGTCGAAATACGCTATTCAGTTTACATTAGAATAGTAAAGCAACTTAAGGTATATGTCAACCTTTAAGTTTGTACTGCTCATCAAAACATATTTCCAGTCTATAGAACCAAATAACAACCCATGTTCACTGCTCAAATATGAATATTAAACCATGTGAGCATCATTAGACTGAAATCTTAATAACCTGAAACAGATTCCTGGTATTTTGAAAGGAAGAAAGTGTGTGCCAAATTCCAGTAGCAAGTGTTGTCTCTGTCACAAAATATTCATAGCAAATCTAGCAGCCTATTCAGAGGACATCTGAATCAAGCGGAAGCAATATGTGCCATCACTTCATGTTGTAGCATAGCCTTTCCTGGTTGCATACCATTTTAAAATTGCAGACTCATGCAGCCCTCTTGTTTTTATCAAGAGGGTGCATATATTATGCATAATTAGCAGTATGCTTTGCTCAGTATGCAAAGTTTGAACAACAGCCTATAGTATATTAAAAAGTCTTTTAAGCAAAGTGACTTTCTAAAACAAAAATTCTTCATGTGACTATTAAACCACAGTCTGCTAGTTTCAACTCACTATTTAAAAGGCAATGTCTGTGATGGATTTGGGCATGATGCCACTGGTTAATTTACTTTGGCTTGATTTTTTTTCACCTTTCTTCTGGCTGCTCTGGCAAAAGAAACTATTTAACACTGCAGTTACCCCTTCAGACGGGAAAGATAAACTGAATTCTCAGGAAAGCGTTTTTCAGTCCGCTGTAGAAAGCGTTGCATGACTATACTGCATTTCTTCAGCCACTGATAGTGAGAAACAGGTAATTCAATGGCAAATGCAACTGAGGGATTTGCAGTAGCAGGAGGTTTATGAAACACATATGATTGTAAATGGATATTGAGATAATGTGGTTTACAGCATGATAACTGTATTCATTTAGCTTCTGAATATTTTAGTATTTTACCAGGTTTCTAAGTTTTTATAAGGTTTTAAGTATTTTAAAATGTTTGCAAATACAAAGGTCCTACAAATTTTCACGTAAAATGCATATGATAATGATTTCTATGATGCAGCAATGCCTTCTAGGTCTTTTTATCAGAAAATTTTAGTCTTTTACAAAAGACCTCTTTTGTTTTCACATAATTTTCAGGTTGTCATGCTAGACATTATATATGAGTGTCTTTGCTTTTCAGCTGACTTCAGAGATTTAAATGTCATTTGGGCATTTTTGTGCCTACAACTTACTCTATAAAATACATACACTTACATACAAACAAAACATATTTTGAACGATGTCATTAGTATTCACTTGCCCTTAGTTGAATACTTAGAGCTTTTAAAAATTAACAAACAGCCCATTCAAAAGACTGTGAGATAAAGTACCTACTAAATATATCACAAATATAATTGTTGCCATTTGTGATTGTCAGATTTGAATTTGCCAGTTGAAAAAGCACTTGATAGTGTACCACATTTTTTTCAGGGTAGGTTGTAAACAAAATATTGCTAATACTATTGTGATCATATGTGTCAAATAAAACCTTTTCCACCCTCCAAGAATAATAGTTTAATAGTCTTTAAAGCCATATAATTTTGTCCAGAGCTATTAGTGGCACTTTATGTCATATATTCATCAAATGCATTTCTATGAAAGAGAAAAGAATAAATATTTCATGGCTACAGCTTTTGAAGAATACTCTGTCTTTCAATCTTGGGCCAGTCTTTCAACATATGTGCCAATCAGAAGCCTTTAGCAGATGCAAAATGCATCTTGTCTCCTTGTCAGTGAAGAATGTAAAGATTGCAGGATGTATCTGAAATATTCATCACATAGGCAAAAATCTTAGCGTTGTAAAGGAATTGCTGAGCCCTGTAACCACAACTTACCCATTTGTTCTTACCTCCTCATTATTGGCCCTAATATAGTGAAGAGTGTGGCTAGTCATAATATTTTGGGTACATAATATATCTTGACAATCAGTGTTAGTATTTAATATTGTGACCTTACATCTTTCATCTTATTACTTCCTTCACTTTGGACATGATATTAAGATAGCTCTCAGTGAACTCATGCCTACATCATTTTCTAGTTACAAGCTTTTAAAGTTATTTCCACTCATAATTAATTTTGCTAAATAACTGTCTGCTTCCAATGCGTCTCTGGAAGAAGAATATTGTTAGTGTCTACTGTGTTCCAGTCTTCATTCATGGGCTAAAGTAGGATTGCAGCAAACTGTTAGAGATCGTACATGGTCTCTTCCTGTTATTCTAGCTCTCAGCTAAATCCAAGGCTGATATAATCAACCATAACTCCAGTGTAGTTGCATCTCGTCAAATCAAATCTACTTTTGGCCTGTTACCATGTGAGAGGGTTTATGTGCACCATGCCCTTTGAATGAACCTGTGACCTTCTGTTGCGATCTGGGCTAGCCACTCCATCAGTGGGCACTGCTGGAAGCTATTAAATCTTGTGTTGCTTTATCTCAGTTAAATGTGGTTAAGTGAAAGGACGTTATTTTAACTGGCTGCTGTGTCAATGGAATTTTGTAAAGCGCTAGCTGACAGCGTTTCAGCTCTAACACTGTGCTCTGAAAAGTTGGGAAAATTGAAGCTTTCGAAAGAATTAAACCTTTGATTAAATGCATTAGTTTTTCAAAAAGAAAAGAAAGGTTGAAATCTCCTTCTGTACTCCAAGTTCTGCACTTTAAATGGTATTTCTAATGTCTTTTTTTAGGTCTATTCACATTCTTTAGAATATGAAATTTCTTCATAGAGGCGAAAGCAATGCATTTTTAACAAAAAAATCGTTCATTCCATTATATTAGTGATTTATCATTACTAATACAATGATATAGAAACATGGAAAATTGGAAATAAATGTAGAAAGAATGCTGAAACATATTTATTTAATGAAAACTACCCATGAAAAATGAACCACTGAGATCATGGATATGGGAAAATTACGTACATGTGGAAAATATGACACATTCAAATTTCTAAATCTACATTTTCTTAAACGCAGATTTATCAGCTGAAGTCAGTAAAGCTTCTCACATTTTTCTAGCACCTAAAAGCAAGAAACCACAGAGGTATAAAAGTATATCATGAACATGGCAAAGACAGCTCTTAAGCTTGTTTCATGGCGTATCTGTTCGTCTGCTGGTAACATAAGAACCTGCAAGTACTGCGCCTGATCATTTCTAAAGTTTCAGGGAGCATTCGTAGCACTAGTGATTATTTAATTTAATTGAGAATTAGAAGATCTGAAATACTTGATTAAAATAACTATGCAGTGATGCAGCTGCAAAGAAGAAAAGGCATTTTCTTCATGAAAGACATGAACTTTGCCAGGTGGGAAAGAAGTGACTTGAAAAACAGTAAGGAGAAACAATTGCCTGGGAAGGTGTGGTACAGAAAGGGCAAGATGCAGTGGCTCATTATGAGGAGTCATGGCATGATCATAAAGGTATCAAAAGCTCTATTAAATATCTAGGCTGTATGTATCAAGCAGACAAAATCCGGTTGTAGAGAAATCTAGGGAAGATGTTGCTTTGAAGCAGATTTTGCTGATTACAGATTTTATGATTTTTAACTGGAGCTTAAAGAAACTGACTCTGGAAGAAAGCATGTGTGGCAGGATCAATTTTCTGCAAGGACTTAGAGAGAAGAAGATTTTCCTGTGGAGCAAGTGTGAATTTCTCTTGTGGCAGGAGAAAGTGAAGGGGCGGAATAGTGAGGAAGTGGGGGGTAAAAGTCACCCTGAGAGAAGGAACCGAAGTGTATCTGTAACTCATTACATACCCTGCGTCAATGCCCTCAGCTGGTCCGTGCATCCCACCCCCTCTCCCTGCACCAGCCTTGCCCCTTGCTGCATCGAAAAGCCTCTCTGAAATCCCTCAGCTGCCAGCACGTATCAGAAGCAGTAGATTTCTGTGCCACTCCGTCTTATTGGGCATAACGCCCAACACGTCAAAGCAACGCTCTGTGCTAACTTCCAGCAATTTATGGTTTTACCGATTTCCTGCTATGATAATTTTACTTCATGATATTTGAAAACCCGTAGCAGCCATTTCTGACTGTAACCCTAATATGCCATCGAAAAAAAAACCCTGAAAACCCCTGTGCTCAGTTAGCTGAAGCTACATGGTGTAACTCATTTATCGGAAATACATTAATATCCATGTCGAATTTAAATGAGGTGAATAGCTTTGCTAGTACTTGGTCTTCTAATACCTAAAACTATTTTTAAACAATGCTTCTGCTGAACACAGTGAATAAGAGACTGGAGTTTGGTTTAGGAAGCAAAAAGCACTACTTGCAAGGCTCTTTTCCTGTATGGGAAATAGGAAAGACACTTAGAAGATAACTGAACATTGGTAACTATACGTGTGTTAAATTTTGTGCTGATAAAAAAGTTTCACACAATCCTTTTAGTGTTCCATGACTAGTCCATGAATGCATGAGTGCACAATTTACTAATACAAGTGGCAAAGTGATTCAGTATTTTTCTTACTGACTTAACAAGGAGTGACATTGATCAGTGCTTCATTAAATTTTTTAACACTAGAAAAAATAACTATTTTCTTTCTATTTTGCTTTGAGAGATGTAGTTCCTCATCATCGCATACTGCCCTTGATCTCTGGCAACTAGGAATCCCATCACTGTACTTTCCTTCCAGTTGTTTTTAGCTAGCCTAATGAAACGAGATTCACCTGTATGCCTTCTGTCTGTCCGTCCGTCTGTCAGCCTAGCCTCAAAGCAGAAAATGGTCCCTTGCAGGTAGGAGTGTCCACACGTGGCAGTGCTGTAGTGACCCTAACGCACTCTAAACTTGCACTTTACCTTACTAACAGTAACTCCCCTGTGCGGCCAATCCTCGTACCAGTTCTGCCTCTGGGACCCTCCAGATCACTGAAGGCTTTCTCAAACGGAGAACAGACTGAAGTAAGATCATACGTATCCTGTGAGTCTACATAAGCATTTCAATGTCAGGATATGAAGAACTGATCTATTTTATTTTTTGCAAATGGAATGTTCCGAGAAAAAAAGGTAAGAAATACTGCATGTGGCCTGAAATACTATTTTAGCCATTTCACATAATGTGCCTGTTTACTTGTTTATGAAATCAACATTTCTTTAGGCCAGCCAACATAAAAGCCTGCTATTAGGTCTGTACAGACTGAATTTTTCTTTTTCGAAATTCATGTCAGCTTTTCTGTCCACCTTGAATTATACCAAATGCCACTAACTGGTAGCTTTTCTTCAGCTACCATGGGAGTAATGGAACTTTTAATCTAGTATAATTACTTGGAAATACATTGTGACATATTTTCTTCTTATGTCCTTTGGAAGAATAAAGCTATTTAGATTTGATTGGACTTCATGAATGGAAAACTTAAAAATAACAAAATGCTTTTCCAGTTTTCTAATTCTAAATGATTTCCAGTGTTTCTCTGTAAATTACTCAAACCACCTTCAGCATCTTTTTTTATTCATCACCCTATGAGGTCATCTAGTCCATCCTTGTTGTCCAGCAGAGAATCCGCCATACCCTTGACATTCGTGATAGATATCTTCATAGATGACCTCCAATACTGCAAATTCCATAATCTTTCTGCACAGTCTGTTCCTAATCCTTTCCAACAGAATTTCTTTCTTCCTGATGCCTGAACAAAACCTTTCTTACTGCAATTTAACTGCAGTATCTCTGATTGTATTCATCATAAAGAATATGGTTTATTTTCTTCTGTTCACAACAGCTATTTGTATTTATAAAACCCCTCTTCAGTCCCTCCCCTCCCCCTTTTTTTTTGGTTAAACAATCCAAATCTTTTCAATCTTTTCTCATAGGTCGTATTTTCTAGATCAGTCTTTGTACCCTGAAACATTTCCAAACACATCCTTTTGCTTGGTGTACAGCACTCAAAACTGAACACACAATCTTGCTTGACCATCACTGATTCTGAAAAGAACATAAGGAAAATGCCTGTTATCTTGTTGGTTGTACTGTTTTTCATATATCCCAGTTTTGTCATTCGCCTTCTTCACAGTGTAAGGTTGTTGGCATATTCGTTGCTAACTCAGCACTTTCTACCTGAGCCCTGAGATCCTTTTCTGAATAATTACTACCTAATTAATTGATCCCCTTCCATACTTGTGCAGTTGGGTATACCTGTCTGTCTGTAATACATTTCACCTGTCCCTATTGCAAAGTCACCCTTTCTTTTCCAGACCACTCTTCAATCTGTAAGACACATAACTGAATTTTAATCCCACTCCCCAAGATATTTACAGTCTCTCCGGCTTTGTGGTCTCTGCAAATTTAATAAGTGCACCTTCTTTTCCATTATTGAACAGAGTTGGATTTAGGATGGAGAGATTGAAACTAAGTAGACCAGACTATTCTTTTTTTTTTCCTTTTAAAAATAGCAATCCATTTGCTCCTTTTCAGTCCTCCAGCATCTCATCTGTCCTCCATGATTTTTCAAAGACCACTAAGCCTTCTGAGTCTATTTTAATCAGCTAAGTCCCCTAAGATGAATGACATTTATCAGCACAGATGATCTGAGAATATCTATGTTATTTAAGCACTATGTAACCTTTCCTTTTCCTATTACAAAGTGAGATCTTATCCTTTTTTGCTGGTATTAATTGTGTTGGCTTGCAGTTGATCTTTTCATGAAGGCCAATGCAAAATATGTATTAAATTGTTTTTACTGTGTTATGAGTCTATAGATTACCCTCTTTGTTGAGTAGAAAACCAACAGTTTCCTTGGTTTTCCTTTACGTAAAGGTAAACTGCTAATAAACAATTTGCTGGAAGGGGTTGGAAGGGACGTCTGTGGATCGTCTAGTCCAACCCCCCTGCCAAAGCAGGGTCACCTAGAGCAGGTTGCACAGGACCTTGTCCAGGCAGGTCTTAAGTATCTCCAGAGAAGGAGAATCCACAGCCTCTCTGGGAAACCTGTAAACAAACACAGAAAAAGAAGATATACAAACACAGAAAAGGAAGAGATCATCTGAGTTACCAATTCCAGGCAACTGCAGGCAATGGCATCTTATAGTCAGTTCATGTAGTCATCCAGGTGGTATCTGAAATTTATTAGATTTCTTGGTCCCACTCTTCTTGTTGAAAGGTTGTTTTAAAGCCTGATGACTCTGATAGTCAGCCTTCTTCAAAGTTTCAGTCAAAATTTGGTCCTGACTAAATCACATCGGTGACTCATAACTCCTCTGTACTTGATTCATTCATCCATCCAGAATTTCCTTTTCTGAGGCTGCCAAATTATGTCAGAAATTTCTGTTCTATCACCTAAGTAAATTTAACCCAGGACTTTTGCTTTAAAGGCACTATTCTCTGCGGTATTAAAAGTGAATATTCAACAGCCATTGTATTAAAAGTTTAACTTTTAACAGTAGATCAATTATTAATGAATGAAATATCGTAGCATTTTGAAGTAACTGGATTTTTTTTGTGTGGATTTCAGAAATACAGATCTCCTTTACACAGTCTTTTGTCAGCCAAAATCTTAGCTGGCATTCATAAGTGGTAGGCTTCTTAAAATCATGATTTACACTGATTTTTAATCTAAACTGAAGAGTGTGTTGGCCAAAAAAACAAAAATACTTCTAATATAGGATGTTCAGACCTTGTTTACTGACATAGGACTTCATGCTCTTCACAGACACTGGAGATCAAGGTGAGCACTGAAAAGTAGCCTGCTGCTGCTAACAGAGCATGTTGTGATTGTATCAAGAGCTTCCTAGTTTCACAAATTAGTAGACTCAGGCACCACAGTAAAGAACAGAAGAGAGCACTTTTACAAAACATTTTATAAAGTATTCTTCGTTCACAGTATGTCAGGTCTGAGCTGGCATGCAGGGTTTAAAGACCCGTACCGTTTCATAGCAAAGAAATGGCTAAATGATACTATTATCTGTGGTAAGATTAAATTGACCTGTGTTACCAATTTGTTGGCTGGGATGAAACAGCATTATTAGTTCTAATATTTTCTTTTAACAGCTAAGAAGTCATTTGCAAAATAGTGTTCTTTCCCAGTATATGGGTTGCTACAAATTGGAGTGCAGTAACACAGGTGCAAGCACAGAAATAACAACCCTCTCAAAGGATCTTTTTCTGAGATATTTTGAGAACTGTGCAATTGCACATGTGCTACATGTTCCTTTACTTCCACGCTCTCAGATCTTTCCACCCTGTGACTCTGCCGTGGCTTAGGAAGGCGTTGCTCCAGGCTCCTTCCCCAGCCCTGTTCAGGCTCACCAGTCTGGCACAACACTGCCTTGGCCTGGAGACAGACGCCTGCCATGGCAAGGAGCTTCCAGGCAGGGTCATAAGAGGCCCTGGGGACCTCTGGGAGATTCCTTCAGCAACATTTTTCTCCTGTTCCAGTGCTGGCAAGTTATGTTATCTTCTGAGGAGGGAAGAATAAAACCGAGCTTTTCTTTTCTGTTTAGACAGAGGAAAAGCAAAAGAAATTAAATTCCAGCTGACTCTTCAGATTGCAGGGAAGCCTCCTTTGCTATATTTCAGGTCATTATATCTGCAAGTGGAACCACAAATCTAACTGAAGTAATTCCAGCTAAAAGCAAAATTAAAAGATGAATTTGAAAATCTAGAGACTGCTCCTACTTCTCATTTTTTAAATCAGATGGTCTAGAGTTCCATTCAGCTTCAGCTCAGTGGATGTGCACAATGCCAATAAAACGTCAAGTGATAATTTGTAAAAGCCACTTGCTATAAAAGAAGTACTGTGCATGAATGAACAATGTTTATAACACTGTAGTAACTCAGCCAAGTCAAAACAGATTTACAACACAGAAAGTCAGGAACATGTCTAACTGATGTGCCAAATTATAGATTTTTTTTTCACTCTGTCTGGTGGAAATCTAGAAGAACCCAAAGACTGACCCAAAGTTTCTAGGTATAACAAAAACACATTTCTTTCCTCAGCTTTGTGTTCTTAAAAACACTCCAGCGAAATAATAACACTTGTTGACAACAAGAAAAATTGTGTCCTTTGTCATGAGAGTTTTGCATTTCCTAAAGAACTTTTCTTTGACACAGCAAAATGTACAAAATCAGTTGTGCAACACCATCACCAACATAAACCTTGTAAATCCTTTTAACTCACTTTTAAAAGGTAAGACATAATTGGAACTTTTAGCAATCTAGCAATTTTTTTTTTCTGAGATTTTGAGGAAATGGTTGTCTCGTGTAAACAGGGTTACAGAGAAAGACAAAGGTTAGAAGCTTGAAAGCAATATGCTTCTCACCTTAGTCTGAAAATAGATTGTAATGACAAAAAAGCACAAGTGACAATTAACTAATTGTAATATTGATAACAAACAGGCCACTTCCAATTCTGTCTATCCAATAACACTCATTGCAAATTATTGTTTAAAGGTTCTCTTTGTGTGAAAGTGTTTCATTCCTAAAGATGGTGTTTTAACAAGATTCCATCTAGTTTGTTAGTTGTTTAGTTTTGTCACTAGTTAAATAGGTTCAAAAATGCTTCACAGTTCTGAATATTAGTCAAACAGGTAAACTGAATAGAAGTATAAAGGGTTTTTGTAAATTAATAAATCATTAATACCTTACATTTATGCATTTTTCATTTACTCATTATTGTGCTACAAAAAATCCATCTAATATTTTAAAAGAACCTTTAAATCCTTTAAATGTTGCTTATAAAGAAATAATTTTATGTTTGAGGAAGTACAGATCTAAGCAAGTAATTTGAGGGAATATTTACCTAAATTGAAAATTCTGAGCTTAATCATAAGAAAATATGGACTGTTATTCGTCTATTTCTTAGCTACAAACATTTGGTAATTAAAAGTCTGTGTGCATTCCAGCTGCTCTCCATCACCTAGAGGGCAACCCTCCCTCCTCGCCTTCCCATCTTCCCTTTCCTAAAGACCCTGTATTCCTCCACCTTGGCACTCCAGTCATGTGAGCCATCCCACCACCTCTTCGTGATCCCAGCAAAGTCCTGGGAAGGTTCCCCATGGAACTCCTGCTGGTTCCCCATGCTGCGTGCAGCGGTGTACAAGCATTACAGTGGAGCATTACGCACACCCAACAGTGTTCCCCAGAACAGAATTCAGATGTTTCCCTGTAAAGCTGTTCTGCAGGCATTTCTTTCTCTAGTCATTGTTCTTTGCTAGTTCAGACAGGTATAAAAACTTCAATGAAGGCATGCAATTATCCTTAATTGATAATACTATTGAAAGGTGTATCTGTCCCCACCTTTCTTTTTTTCCAAGTTGCATATTTGAGAGTAAGCATCCAAATTCATCCTGAAACACTTCCATCAAAAAGCTCTGGTTTAATCTATTTAGGCCAAAGTTACCTCCGGACGTATAGGTCTTCCTCACCTCAGCTAATTTCTGCTAACTTGTGCTAATTACAGTTCTGAAAACAAGTAACAATGAAACTCCCTTTGAGTGGGTATATGTATGTCCGAATGGAAAATTCACACTACACCCTTAAGAATTTTCCAAATGTGGGAGGATACAAGGTCATTAATGTGAGAGAAGAAGAGCTCCTACCGCACCAGGAGGAAGTTCAGTACATTCCACAGCCATCACCCAGCAGATGCTACTTTAATGTACAAACTCCCAAGCACTGCAGGAGAACATTCTCCTGACACCAGCACGCTGCCCTGACCCTCTTTCTTCTGCTCTCATAGAATTCAGGACTCCCAATGCTTTTATCCTTCACAGTCCAACACACGACATCCTCTGGTTCAACTTCCTGATATCTTGTTCCAAAGAAAAGAACCATCCACTACCCATATTCTGGACGTGGATCCTACACTTAGCTAGCAAAAAGTAATGGTTTAAACTAGGAAGGGTATCTTTAATTTTTGTTTGTTATGCTTATAATTGGAACAAGATCTATACAGCACTAATTTCTCATGTATGGCTGTGAGGCACTGCTGAAGTGAACACATGTAGTTTAGCATTTGGTATGGCTGGTTGAAGAGCAGTCTGGTCGGTTGGAGATCAGTCAGCAAAATGCCGAGTCCCAAGCATGGCAGAACATGAGCTGCAGGGGTAGATGTGGCTTCAGAGCACAATGGACCAAAGTATTTAAGTCTGACAAAAGTTCTTCATCTTTGAGCTAGTAACTGCTAAGCCTATTTTTCCAGCATTGCATGTAATAAACCATATATTAATTATCTGTGTTATTCTGCTCTGGCAATCCAGATAAAGCAGCAAGTGTTTCATGACAATTTTAGCCATCTTCATGCTTTTATTTTTTAGTTCATGACTTCTTGGTTTTAATACTGTTAATACAAGAACTGAAGGCCTCATCAGGAAGGATCTGCTTCCTGTAACCCAGAAAGGGAGCTATTATAAGAAACAATGTCCTTGGACAATTTCTGAATTAAAAAAAATCCAAGCCATCAGCATGAAAACTTTAGATGAAAGAACATATGTTTTCAAGGACTTCCTCAGTCATGCTGTTTCCCTTGCAAGGTAAGCCGGTGTATTCTGACTCCCTAGGTTGTGGTATTGCAACATTACTAAAACACTTTGTGGTAGGCATCTGTTCAGCTGTAGTTCATACATCTGAAAGATATTCTAAACTCCAGATACTGACTTTTCAAGTAATTATTCCTTTACAATTTGACCAAGAATTTATTAATTTAATATAGTTGCCACTAACTTTTTTTTGTTATTATAGCTTGCTCCCAGCAACTCTGTCCATGAGATATGTTAATATTTATATTGCTAAATAAGAAGTATTTACTATTTGGAAAATAGTGAAGAAGTTGGTTTTATTTAGATTTGCTGTAAGGAGTTAAACCCAGTATGTTTTTCAAACTGCAATGATTACCGTAGTTTATTAACCAAGTGCAAAGTACTTAAGACTGAATCTAAGCACAAAATATTCCTAATTGTTAAATACAAGATTTAAAAATACCAGGGAAATTTTGGTGTTTTTAAAGTGTTGAAGGTATCAACATAACTGGGGGAAAAAAAAGATATGTTGCTACAAACTATGGAACTCAAGTGCAGTCTCACTGCCTTCTACAATATGCTGCAGGAGTTCCCTACAGCATTTCCCTCCTATGGTTATTGCTTTAGGCTCACCCTTCCCATGAAGATCAGAAAGCAGTGAGGTTTCAAATAAAAGGAAAAATGAAATCCCTGCTTTTAATTGGTAAACTTATGTCAACACAACATGAAAATGAATTAGTAATGAATTTAGTCCAAAACGCTCTATAGTACTCACTTTATTCAGTTCCATAATTTTCATAGCTGGTGTCTTTTGTTCAGTTAGCAATATATACAACAGATTAATTAACCTAAGGTTCATATGTTATACATGTAAGTTTCATAAACTGAGTTTCACAGGTTTTAAATTAACATACGTTCTACACAGTGTGTTTTAATGTATACAGCCTACTGTGACAATCCTTACGCAGCCTCTATGTCAAAAAATACCAGGTAAACCATATTAGCATTCATATGGTTGTAGTGAGTTTATTATTTTCAGCTCTTGCTTCATTCACCAAGACTCTCCTGTTCAGTTGTATTGCGGGGGCCTGTTTGTTTTGGCTTTTGTTTCGTATTTGACATTCCTCTCAGGAACTGACTTATGCTGAACGTGCTTTTCAATGATAGAAAGATTGCTCCCTTGAGCCAACACAAATGAAATCTGGAAACTAGAAATGTATGGAAGAACTATCCAAAAGTACTTTGACTAGTCAGCTTGCTGAATATTCTTTGAATACCTTTACTGCACATTCTCTTACAGTCTGCTGCAATAAACTGGGCTTGAATGGTTTATGTTTAGGCTGTAGTTTTTCTGCTGCCTACCAATAGCAGTACGTGAAGTTCTATATTATTTCATGTTGTAGGCGTAATGTAACACGACACATCCTAATGTTAAAGGCATGCAGTAATAACAAGCTACTGTGATACAGACAGGGAAACCTCCTACATGGATATAATCCGACAGATGCAAGCTTACTTTGCCCAGCCTTAAACCGACGGGACGTGAGCCAACTCTAGTCAGGAAACCACGTAAATGTGTGAGTAGAGGGATTTCAGCAGCAGCTCAAGGGCTGCAAATCAGAACCAGCTTTTGTCCACCAGGACTGGGGTGAGGCAAATCAAACTTCGCTCTGTAAACATGTTGCTGTCATTACTATGTCTATATGTAGTTGTTTTAGTTACTTGCATGCAGTCCACGTTTTGTGTTCATGTTTATCTGTTCCCTTATTCTGTAGTTTAAATCAGATACCTGATGAAAATAACTATCCACAACTTTATAGTGATTTCACTGTAGCTTTGTATTTTAGTCTATGAAGCCTTGTTAATTACTTTCTGTAAAATGAATGCAAAACAGTGAACTTCATTCCAACATTGTCATAATATTAGCTTCCTCTTTGTATCCTCTCTAGCACAGTAAGAAATAAAAAAAATTAGTACTATGGCAAGTGGCATCCTCCAAAAATACATTCTGAAATATTCACAATAAGAAATACCACTTTCAAAGTTACAGAATGAACAAAATTATAACCACTTTTCCATGCATGTTTTTCTTCTATTTTTTTATATGTCAGTCTAGAATTGTAATATAAATAAGAGAATTTGGAAATATTTCTGTAGAATTCCTTGAGAAAAGCTGTGCAGGCTAACATATTACCCTCTCATAAGAAAGGGTAGTGAATATGAAAATCCCGTTTTGTTCATCTGTAGGATACCTTAGTGGAATTTTCCTTACAGAAAAATATCATGTTAGTAATTCTTGATGGCTGTTTACTGCTTTTAATTCTTCTCACTTCCCTCTCTGCCAACTATTTCAAAGTGGAGATCAAACCAATATATCCTTGTGGTCCTAATACTTTCTCTTCTACCTCTCCTTCACTCCTTCACCTAGATCAAAGGCTCTTTTCTTATCCTTTAAAGACATTACTTGTCTCAGTAATTTAATGTACTGTTGCCATCTAACATTACTTAGACCCAGCTGTACCTTCTCCTATCTCTTCAGTTTCTTTCTCTTTCTTTTCTGCACATTATAATAATGTTCTTAGCAAAAGCAAAATAAAAGCTCAGCTACTTTTGTCAGGGTCTTCTGCCTCACACAGTGTCCTTCTGACTCTTCGTTTACACTCTTACCTTTTGCCAGTGCCTCACTCCATGGTCTGTTCTTCACCCTTCTTTCACAGGAGCCAAAGCCTGTGCTTTTTTCCCCTCTCATTATTTGCCCCACTCTGTTTTACTGCCAGAGATTCACAAACCTTACTCTTCCATTCCTGCAGCTTTGGCTGATACTGCATTTTCCTGCTCTCTTTTTCTATCATCCTTAAACTGCCAAAAACCCAACTCTTCTTCTTCGATTCAGTCATTCATTCTCTGCCTCCAGAAGCGTAAACACCACGCTAATACACTTGCCACTCACTCAGGTTTAAAATCTGGCTCTCAGCCAGAACTTTGCCCTCACTTTGCGATGAGAGTCCTGAACAGATTCCAGTCTTTCAGGGACAAAGTCTTCCCTTAATGGACAGATGATAAATAAGTAAGAGAGTTACACATTACCAACTGGCAGGTGATAAACCCATCAAAAATATAGCAAATGAGATCCGCAAAGGCAGCTCTTTCCAGTTCCCAGCTGCTGCTGAGCCACTCACGCAATGGTAGCTCATCACCCTCGCTGGTTGCTGAGACATTGTCTCCATGAGTGACAGAGGTTCCTGCAAAAATCTTGGTCCATCCCTTTTGCCTCATTTTAACCACAGGCTGCAAGCTGACTAAGAGAATAGACCCTGTTTTTTTTCCTCCTTCTCTGTAAAAGTACTTAAGAAATTCCAGTTTATGATACTCTTCCACCTATTGCACAGAAAATCTAGAAGCCGGTTTATGGGACCAAGTTCACTGGTGTATAATTAAATTAATTGTGTTAGAGCAAATTGAATTGAAGTGCAGCAAAGAACAAGCCTAGTTGAGAGAAGAGCTATGCTCATAGGGGTTGTGTTTGCAGAATTGGAGATTCTGCAACCAAAACTCTTTGCAGAAAGTCTTTTGCAGAAATTAGGTTGCAGATAGAGGCCAACTGGATTCAGTGGGATCTTTGAAAGAGCTTATAGCATACTTTAGTGTAAAAATTCTTTAATCCTCAATACTCATCTTATTTTTAAATTGCTCAGCTCTTTGAGAATAGCTTTTTTTATTAAGGTTTGTTTTCTTTTCCTGATGTGTTGTTATATATATATTAGCGACACAGCTGCACTATTTGTATGATAGACAGATAACTGAAATTTTTTTCACCTATAGGAAACTCAGAGTGCAATAAAAAGTCTGTAGACTAAACATAGTTCTTAGAAATCCAAAGGAAAATAAAAATCAATCCAATCCCTCCATGGCTTAGAGAGACAATTTTGCAAAGTTCTAAAAGCTCTTTTTAACACCACGGCTCTCCAGGTTGCGTTGCTAAGACTCCCCACAATCACGCTCTTGCTTACAGGCCTGACATGACTGATTTCACCAGAAAAGTTATCCATTATTGGATGGCAGGAGATAAACCCATCAAAAGGTGTAACAAACAAATAAGAACTTATTTGAAGAGTGGTATTATCCTATTTCTGTCAGGAAGTGTGGGCAAATAGCCAAGAGTTTATCGTATTTACGAAAAGGAAGACTGTTTGGAAGTAGAATTTTTTTTCTTCTTTTAAGGTCGTCTCTTTAATCTGGAGCTGCAGCAGCGGATTTGATTTTTTTATAAATGGTAGGTTTTATCAGAAATACGGTAAAGCATTTTACCAAGTTATCTTCCTCAAATCAGTGACATGAAACTAGAGGACTGGAAATTCTTTTCCCCCTGGTTTCCAACACCACATGTCAGTGTATGCAGTCACAAATAGATGGTGGCTTCACTCTTCTCACCTCTCCCCTCCAGGAAAACAAGTTTATAAGCATATGTATATAACCATACATAAAACATGAATGTACATTAGGCAAACTATTTACCTTGTCTTCTTTTTTCAGTGTATATTGTATTATATGTTCTAAACATTTTTGCCTATATATACTATAGGAGTAACTCTGTTTAAATGTACAGGGTAGTATCACATCTAGTAAAAGCAAAGCGTCAGAAGTGGCAGCTAAATAAAGATGTAGATTATTTTTAAGATTTCTGTTTCTTACATTCACTTTGAAATACTCTGATAGTTTTTATCTAGACAGTTTCAAAAAATATTTCATTACCTGTTTAATCTTTCCCTAAAGATTTTGTTTCTCTGTAAGTAAAAGGGGCTCAACACCCTCCCCCCTCCAACCAAAGCAAATCTTCTTTACCACCAACTATAGTGTACTTATCATAGAACTATTTTCTCATTCTATACTTGGGATTCATATACCTTGCCTTGTCCTAGTGACAAGCCGATCAATATATTTTGTTGTTAAATCATTATGGTCCTGATGCCTATTTTGGACCCCAGTCTCATGTTCTTCATACATGGGCTTTCAATGAGAGTTATTCAGGAGTACAGTCAGCATGATTTTCTGTCCTTATTTATGGCTGGAGAAGTGGATCAAGCCTGGGATTCAATGCTTTAAAGGACTCCTACTGTATATGTAGCATACCTGTGGTTCTCTTCAAACTGCAGAACTAGTGGTGTTGTGGTAATCTCTGATATTCCAGTCATTTTTTGTAGGCAAGATACGTAACCGAATGGCCTTCAGCTTTAGAACGTGGCTTTGGAAAATCTATCTGCTTCTACTACGTGTCCTTTGCAGAATTTTGATCCCTTTTGCTTATCCTGGAGTCCCACTGTCTCTTTCTGTGTGTATAGACTTTAGTGTCCCACGGGGGGAGGGAGTATATGCATAAAGCTATACTTATATAAAATGACACTTATGGGCCCTGCTAACTCCTGCCAGCTGAGACAGGCGAGGTAAAAACAGCAACCAGAAAAGTGGAAACAGTGTATTTCTATGCTTCCTGGTGAGTATCTGTGAAAAAAAGGGTACAAAAGAGCACTACTTCCAGGATTTTTGTAATCAATGTTACAGTAGTAGAAGCTCACGGGTTTCTTACTAAAATAGTTCAGGAGTCACTACTGTTGGAGTATGAGATATAGTACATTATATTTCAGGAATCAGTAGTAGGAGACAGAGATGTTGTGGGTCAACCTCTGCCAGTGGTTCAGGTGGTGGTTTCAGTGAAAGCTGCATTTGGTTTGTACCGGCAGGTGCTACCTGTTGGATCTCAGTTTGGGAAGATGTAGCCTTGCTGAATATTGATCACTGCACTAAAACTAGGGATATCACAGCTTGCAGAAGATTACAAGTAATGTGAACACTAAACATTTTCTCTATCTGGAATTCTCAATTCTCAACTGATATTTTTCTACATGTATGTACTGACTATCAGTATCTGACATAGGAAAATAGAGACTTCGGACCACACTCTCCTTCTGCATGGAGTAGGTGATTTGATTTCAGTATCACTGAGGCATAATTGCTAGTATAGCCTATTGAAACTAGTGAAAATGGATGATATTTTAAGCTGCTAATCATGCTCTTTCCCTTCCTTTCTCTCGCTGGCTCATTCACTATAAGATCAAAATTTCAGTGTTCCTATCTTGATACATTCTGTAAGAATTTAAATATAATAAAATTGTAATTGCTGAATGCTTCACTTGTTCGTAAGAAATATATTTTAGAAGTTGAATATACCTATAGCAGAGTTGCTTAAAAAAAGCAAGTGCAATTTATTGTAAAGGGCCTGTATTTGCTGTCTAATCTACTCTCCATTTACCTGATAGTTGTTTAGAAGTAGTGCTTGTGTTTTGAAATGCCATGAAGGAATTATACTGCTTGATATATACCTGTAGTGTGGTTCTCTTACAATACCAACTAAGTTAATACGTTACAAAGCACCAAAGGCTTGAAGAGATTGGATTAGTAAATCACCTCATTCAAATAAAAATGCATTTCTCACTGATTTCCAAAAGACAGTACATTATACTTCTGTATAATGCTTACGTATTATACGTATATTTATATAGTATCTCTAATGTTATATACATATATTACTATTTATAATACTGCATAATATCTGGCGGGTTAGGAAAAAAATATAACTGTGAGGGACAGGTCTAACTAAATTCTGAAGCTATTTGTTGGTACACAGAAAGATACTGTTTATGGAGAAATTAAACATTATCAAAACTGTAGTTTTGGTGCTCTTGGTGCTAACTGTAATACGGATGAAAAAAATATGGTTAGAGGAGTTATAAAACAAGAAGGGAAAACTTTCCTGCAAAATAGTAATCTTTCTTTCAAGTTACTTGTGTAGGAGGGATCTGGACAGCAACATGAAATGTTTAGTGACATGTGCCTGAACATCAAAAGCTTAAAAGAGTAATTGGAGTCCTTATGCAAACCTTTTAAGATCCTTTTGCTTCTCTGTCTCCCATCTTTCTGTAGTCTTTATCTCTCTCAGTGATCATGATTTTAATCCACTCTTTTGTTACATTGTGTGCCACAAGGACTTCAGATGATTCCTTATGCTCTTGAAGTTTCAAACAGTATATTATTTTATGGACAGAAATAAAGGGGGGAAAATATAGACAAAGATACATCAATTTCATCAGTATATTTGTTCTGTTTATTCTGTTTTCTTTGTGTATTCAACAATAGAATGCATATTAAAGTAGATTTGAGTCCTATTTTCTAAATAGTATCTTCTAAATTATCTTAGGAAAAACCACTAATTTTTTCCCTTAGGAATAACTATTGACTAATTCCACTACCTCTATATGCAGTTCTTATCAGGAAGGCAGGAGGTCTTCAAGATGGATAGGACTTCTTTTCTGTGTAACTGAATAATTAACAGACACAAGCAGATACACATGTAGGCATATACCATCTTCTTACAAAAGAAAAAAAAAGGTCAAATTTTAAAAGGGAAATAGCCTGGAATTCTGTTGCTGTCTGGGTAATGTCTGACAAGAGGAAACAGTCCCTATCTATTTGACATTAAAAGTGAAGAGGTGAAAATAACTCTGCACCCAATCCCATCAGATACCTGAAGATAAATAAGCCGAGAGACTGAGAAACCCTTCCTGCAGCAACATTCAATTTGTAGCAACAGTAGGCTTCATTGGAACAATAACCAGTTTTAGAAAGTCTACAGAAGTGTGACTTTGTTTGTTGACAGCCTTTTATATTCAATGAGGAATATTCGCGTCTGAAGGTATGCGTCACTGATTACTTTGGGAATGTGGTTATCTGTCTCACAGATACTCGCAGAAGCCAGGCAGTAATCCCAAGGAAGTACCATTGGTTTTATTTAATTCACAATTTTTATTAAGTCTTGTAACTGTCTTTTAACCAACTTTGTCCCCATAAGGACTTTCTGCCTGCTCAAAGAAAAATAACTTTGCATTATTTATACGTGTGAATGAAGCCCGTGTCCCTGAAGTCCTTTGTACGTGAATGGATTTCTGTACCCACATGCCCAGGTTTATCCCACTGCTTCTGGATTCTGGCCAGAAATATTCTTCATTTGTGAAAGTGCTGAAGGTAGTCCTAAATACTACGCATCGTAGATTTGGCATCTTTTCTGTTGTAGTGTTCTGCAGTTTACGGTACAAACGTTGTGGTGCATATACACATGCATACAACGACATAAAGGCACTGCACACTGTACCCAGACCTTGTGAACTCCCCAGATTGTAAATTAAATAATTTAATATTTGAATTTTAGACTGGGCAATATTTTCTTAGTTAGGACAGCAGTTTTCTGATTAATGTTTTTAATTTTAAGCAATGTCTAATACACACAATAATAAAAGTGACAGTTCCGCTTGTAATGAGTTAAGGATGTTTCTGAAAATACACAAGAGGTTTTTAAGAGACTTCCAAAGTTTATGTTTACAGAACAGAAGCCCACAAATTAACCCAAATACATTTTTCTCATCTTTTGCTATGTTTGCGTATCTCTAGCTTTAATAATCTCAACATTATATTTATGAGTAGTGCTTGTACTTTCAAGGCTGTATTTCAGTTAAAATAGTAAAATAACATTAAAAGAGTAAAATAATATTTGCAATTGACTGCAATGATAACAAGGAGGAAAGTAACATATACAGGATTATTAAAGGTACAATTTCATGAAAGTTAATAACAAAAGTAATAGATGCTGAAAGAATGAAAGTAACCCATGCATACACACCACTTTTTTTTAAACTCTCACAACTTTGATGTATGTCAGTGGCGCTGCCCTTCGTACGCAGAATCCAGATGTCCCCATTTGGACCTGGTTTACACCTTTCTCTACTGACGCGCTTTTCTGGTGCTGGAGGAGAAGAGCTCCTTCTCGCCCTTTCACGATAGTCCTTAACAAATGTGGAGGATCTCTGCTCTGTGAGGTGGAGCACGGCGTTGTCCGCACGTATCCATCCCAGCCTCTGTGCCTGTCCAATTCCAAGCCAGAGAGATCAATCTCCTGCAGCACAAAGAACTGTCTTAAAACCAGTTCTCCAATAAAATTGTTCTGTTTAATACTGTTACGTTTACAAAACCAGCTTTTCAGATGTTAGTCCTTTCTCAGCAGAGTTCACAGACAATGTCAGGAAACAATAGGCTGTGTCAGTGGAGATTGTATCTTGTGGAAGTAAATGTATTAAATGTAGGGTGGACGGCAGCCTTGATCCCCATGCAGAGGTAAACATAAATAAACACCCACTGTGTTTTTTCTATTTTCCCTCGCTGACCTCCACTGTTGTAGCTGAGCTTTCCTCTTGTGATATTTGCCAGGTTATATAAAAAAGATGTGCCTCCTGGCTGAAATGATGAAACATAAAGCCTGTTCTCAGGCTGTGGAAGCCTGATGGATGGGAAACAGCTGGCGGTCTGTGCCTGGGCTCCGAAAGAAAGTCTGAGAGATGCAATTGGTGACATGGTTAAAAGTAAAACATGAATAAATTTTTCTACATTAGATTGGTGTATAGAAATTTGCACAATGTATATTTGCTGATTCAGATATTTTTAAGAACATACATAGAGATGATGTATTGGAGTGGAACATTAGAATTGGATATTTCCTGGTAAATCAAATTGGCATTTAACATACAAAGGGGCAATATATTAAAAAATATATATATATTTTTGCTTTCTAAATATCTGGCGTCTGAGGTAGCCTGTGCTGCAAATAACTGAGGTATGCAGATCTTACCAGAAAAAAAGTACAAATTTACTGGGAAAGAAAAGGGGAGTGGAGAGTGAAACATTTGATATGAAGAGGGCAGAAAGTGGAAGTCTGTGATGCAGCCAAGAAGTGGTGAGAGAGAATGAGGAGGAGCCACAAAAGAAAGCAGGGAAGCACTGTCACTGGCAATGGACAGCAGGCAACAAAAGCCAAGCAGAGACAACGCTGAGATGCCCGGGATACAAATAACATAGTGCTGGCTGTTGACTTATCCAACAAGAGATACACAATTTTCCTAAGAGGCGGATTTCATAGAATAAAGAAAGTGAGAGTGTACTAGAAATGAGAGCTTAGACAGCTTTAAGAGCAACTAAAATGCTTCATGAAGTAAGTGGGGCAGACGCAAGACTTCTTTTTCAAAGAGGAAAAAGTTGGTCAGATAACAAAAAGAAAGAGAAAAATATCAGTTGAGAAATCACAGATCGTGGAAGAAATAAGGATAAAATTAAATAATGTCAGATTAATTCTGAGAATATTTCAGAGAATATTCAGATAGGGAACAGGCAGGTTGGAAATGTAGAGCTCTTGACAAATATATTTACCTCACTGGATGGAGAAGACTGTAAAAAAGAGACAGATTAGATAAAAATCAGAGTTCTGCTGAAGTCAGTGTCCAAAATCTTAAACAGAGCAAGGATTTCACTCAAAGGACACAAAAGCATGCATAAGAATTTATTAGAAATCAGCAGATAGCACCCTAATGAGCTAATAAAAAGGAGAAAATGGTTTAGAAGTGTAGAGACAGAAAAGAGAATAAACTTGAAGCAGAAACTTCAGAATACTGATTCCAAAGCTCATAAAACTTGCCTGTTTTCCTGGTGTTACATAATTATGATTTCACACCAAATAAATTGATAAATGGAGATTTGCAATTATTTTTGTTTCACGTATATACAAAGCTGAATATGCGGTCAGTATATTCAGGCAGGTGAGTTCTGCATGTGTATGTATGTCTGGCAAATTTAAGTAAGGGCTGATATTTAAGTAGGCATTACAATAGACCTCATTTAAAATCGCTCATGCCTCAAAGTATATCATTTATGTGCAGATTTAGAGTACAGTTGCAGAAATCATCTTTTTTCAGAATATTTTAAAAGGTAGAACTGTACTATAAATAATTAAATACTCTTTAAACATATTATACTTGCTGGTTTTGTTAGTCAGCATAGATTGACTGATAAGTAGTTGAATACTTTTAGTCTCTAAAAGTCTCCTAATCCGCAGAAACACTGAGGGACTGGGGATCCTACACAGAGAATATATGAAGTGCAAATATCTGTCTAACATCATGACTTGCAAAATCCCTATTTAGCCAGGTCAAATCCTGCAGAAATTTCAACGCTCTGGAATTTTCTGGTTTCGTTTTGGATTTTTTCATCATAATCTCACCCTTTCAGATGTGATAAAGTTAACAATTTTCAGACTTACTCAATCTCCCTATTTCTCTTAAAAAGCTTAATCCAGTAGATAAATACAGACCTCAAAATGGAGACGGAGCCACATCTTTCATTCAGCGAAGTAATTCCATGACTTGCACACCACTTGCCTATGGATAATTGTTTTTAGTCAGGAGCTCACTGATTTTCAGACACTGGACAGGCAGAGTAGAGTTGCCGGGGAACACCCTCACAAGTGGGACATTCTCCCCTTGTTGGGACATTCTCCCCTTGTTGGAAGAACAGGTTTGATGTCTGCTAAAGCATGACATTGGATTAAGGATTTTCTAACACTGTTTCTCCTCTATGGATTCAATGTGTGATCGTGGTACATATTCTTGAGAGGGCATGATTAGGGTCTCTTTCTAGCTGTCTGACCTCATGAGACCTCTCTTACTTTGAGAAACTTTATCTTTGCATCAAACTAGTTAAAAGTAGCCAACAAATTCAAAACTTACTAAGTGGACTCTAGAAGAGAAATATGTAGACAGTACAGTCACAAAGAACAAATTCCCTGTAATATATTTAGTCAAACTCCTAAGTAAAAAATTCATCCCATCACGAAGAAATAGAAGAGGTTTTTTTTGTTAAGAATGTGGAGTAGTTTTGAGCACACTCCTAGAATCCCTGCTTTCTTAATGGAAAAAAAAAAAGAGACTGAATGTCACCCGCAGCCTGAATGCCCTGTCTGTCCTGTGCACATTGTGTTTACAGCCATACTTAACTTAGAAGTCTTGCGTTTAATTTACAAAAGAAGCTATAATAAGGTGTATTCCCAGCAGAATCAAATAGAATATATATATGTTATATATAATATATAATATATATATAATCAAAAGAAGGGAAATCCTACGTGCATGTAGAAAAGCATCCTGATGTTTCCTGTTCATAAACTGTTTTTGCTAGTGAGATCATCAGGTTGAATGCTCATATCCGTGTAACACACAGTTCCCTTTTTGAATTAGGAAAAGTGTACTATTATGGTTATTACTTATGATGATAATGATGATTTTATAATGCTGGGCAGTTGTAATACTGATGGGAACTGGTTTTTAAAAAACCATGGGGGCAGCCCCAGTGGGCCTCGGGCCCAGCTTGGGGGAGGGAGGGGAGATCCATCCGTCCTGCTGCTGAAACCCAGGAGTTCTCCCAGCAGAGCAAGGGGAGGGGAGCGTGCGCAGGCACCTGGGATACTCCGGTGGTCCCCCACACCCCCGCTCCGAAACTCTTCAGAGGCATCGCTTTAACGCTGGGGTGTATTTGCCTCCTTGTGTTGGTCTTCTGACATCACAGATCCTTGCTTGTGCTTTGAAATACCAGATTACCTTTTTCTACCCAAAAATCACATAATTGATGGGCTTCTATAGACAGGATGGCTCAAAGTCCCAGCAAAACTTTGGTGACTGCATCGCTCTGCCACACGTTTCTATCCAAGGTTATTGACAATGCAGAAAAGACAGCGGCAGGGAGTATTTGTTCAATTTTTGCAGTATAGACCTCGGCATGCTAAGTTAAGTAACTGATTAGAGGAGGCTTGCTCTGCTACAGAAGGGTGTAAGCTGGAGGGTCTGAAATGCTCCCTTCAGCTGCAGGTTCCTCTCAGCAGCCCATCGTACAGCACGAGACACTGTCTGCAGAGGCACGAGGCACTCGGTTCAGGGAGTTTATGTCCCGGGACGTCTCAGGAGGACTGAACAGAGGACAAGCCTCAAAGCCCTTCCAGCATTTCCCTCTGGAAATGCTAATAGGTACGCAAAAATATATAATATGAAGTAGAGCTAAAAATAAGCATGTTTTATCAAAAGACTAATAATCATGATTTGTGTGTGTATAAATTGCAGCCAGTTTAAACACAGAACAGATTGAACTTTGATTGTTGTGAATACAAAATGCATTCTCATTTATATTGTTTGATTGAAAATCATTACTACTTTGCCTATAATTGCCATAATTTATCACATTGTTAAAATTTGCCAGTAATATGGTACTATTTGTCTACGGTTCCACTCTAATTGCACATAATTAATTTTTCACTTTGCTCAATTGCTAATTGCCTTTAATACACACTGAAATATGAACATAAAAATACCACTTCAAATAGAATAGAAAAATAATTTGTTAAAGTTCTTATATCAGTTAAAATTGTGGTTTGTTAGAGTGAGGATTGGTATTAAAGTATTAAAACAGTAGATCATGACTTAGTAAATGATGAGGGAGGAATTCCCGTGCTCAGTTTCTATGCAATCGAGTGTACTTCAGAGCTACGTAACCAGGTAAATTGTGGTGTATGAGGTGACAGCTTATAAGGAGGAATAAACAAAAAACTTGGTTGGAAATATCAATAATCTTAGGTTTATCTCTTTGAAAATACAATCTTTGTTGTCCTCAGGCTGAAGGAGGAAAGGCCCCAACCTTGACACATCAACGCTTGTTAATAAAAAGCTAGTTTACAGCACTGTCAGATCCATGGGTTTGCCCTTTCTGGTGAAGGGTTCTTGTGCAGCTGTAGAGAACGTAAAACACTTAATATTTTCTCAGTGCATCAAAATGAACGAATAAGACTTTGTACGATATAGCTCAAAATTACACTTTTAAATGCAATTTGTAACACTATGCTTAGAAAGAACCGAGTAGTAGTCTAAGCAGAAGAACACCATAGCATCAAAAATTAATCATTTTCCTGAAATCAGCCATCTCTAGAACTTAGAAGTGTTTCATAACCAGGTATTTATTGTAATCCGTCTTCTACCTGTTATCCCTGGTTCATATGTATATGCATGTATGTACATGCATATGTACATATGTGTACATTTCTAGACCTGCAATCTGGAATAAACTTGAGAGTCTATCCAGTCTAGATTTCGTATGCTGTGTATCAGTAACTACTTTGCACTACTAGCATATCTCGAGTATTACTAAGAAGGGTTGTTGCAAGAGATCTAGTCAACAAGGTTGGGGTTATTTATTAGCTTAAAAATACAAAAAACATGTATATGTATTTTATAAAAATTGTTTTGAGAGCAATACTAATTGGAGAAATCAGTTTAATGGCCTTCTAAATGGATAAGAACAAACTGCACCTCAAAGATGATTGCAGCTCGCTGAGGATTCAGAATGCCATCCCATTTTCATTCTCAGTATGAACTGAGATTGTATTGTACAGTACATAAATGATTTTCCTCAGCTTTTTAAAAGGCAGTATGTATTAATATTTTAAACTGAAGTAATTGCTTCTTGTTCAGCAATGGGTTTCACTTATGAGTGTTTATCCCTAGCAAATGGAAAGTATGGTTAATCTAAGTTAAAAATGGATTCTTTAAATAGCTCTAATTACATTCTGTTTATATTTGTGTGTTTTAGACACTTAAGATTTAATCGGTAGCAGTTCTAACAAACCATAATGTTTATTAGCTGGTTTTAAATTATTGTTATGGATGGGAGTTCAATGAGAAAATAAATGATGATTTGTCTACTATAATGCATGGTAAATAAAAGATGGACCAGCACAGAAAGGAGAAATTTTATATTATATCATTTGATTTTTATGTTAGAAACACAGGCAGAATGGAAGAAAACTTGAAAAAAGGAAGGGAACAGCTTCAATTTCTCATTTCACTTATACAGATTATTTGTAATTTTGCATGTTTGCTTGTTTGATTCAAAACTTTGGAGTGTTATTGTTCTTTTTATTATTCATGAGTCATAACAATCAGTTACTAGATACTGGTGCTGGCACTCTTTTAAATGTTGATAACTGTACACTCCCAAATCATATCTTGTAAACTCAATTTTCAGCACTAACTGAAATTACTATTAGAGATTATACAGTATTGAAAGGATCAAGTACAAAATTATTACCAAAGCCTCTCTTTTATTACCTTGCATAAACACCATGGAATTAAGTGAATGAGTTCTTAGATAACTAGAATTTTTTTTGCAATGAACTGTCCAGGTTAATAGAAAGACCTGGTGCAAAGCATACAGCAGAATGAAATGGCAATCTTAAATCCTCTATTAGCTAGACCTGTCTAGATAATGCACAAGGACAGACTGAAAACTAGTTATCTTGGGTTGAATATTATATGATATTTAATTAAATCACTTAAAAAAAACTATCATAATATTTTTAAATCAAATACTTTAAAGTGCAGTACAAAAATATATTAAATGTTGAAAGGTAGAAAAAAGTTTCTGTTCTTTTAACTGAAAAGCAAAAGTTTCTGTTCTTTTAACTGAAAAGCAATGAATCCAAAATGAAAATGAGTGTGGAATATATTGGTGTTCCATATCTGTAGGCGTTCAGGGTAGAGTTTTGCTGTTCAGGGTATTACTGCAACCAAAACCTGGTTACTTAAACACAGGGAGCCAGATTCACTGGTTGGCTTTCCAACGTTCTTGTGATTTCTGGAAACAGGTTAGAAAGAGGCTATTTCAGTACATGTTTGCATGGCAGGGCTCCAAAATGTTGGGCTGTTCAGGGTTATCAGAATACCCTGCCAAGAAAAGCCTGACGTGCTGTGTGTGATCTCAGGAAGATGGGGGTGAGCGGGCAGGGTGTGCCAGCTCCGGATCAGAGGAATTTTTGTTCCAGAAGAGCAGTCGTCAGCAGAGTTACTTTTGTCTTTTTTTAATACAATTTATGCCTTTTTTGATATAATGGAATTCTATCAGTCTAAAATGGGGAGTGATACTATATATTTGTTTAATGTCTTCAACCAGTTTTCTGTGGACACGAAGTCTTGCAGTCACATTATGTACTTTTGCATTTCCATCTGCTTCTCTATCACCTCCTCAATAACTTTGAAACACAAGCGCTTCAACTAAATTTAACAGAGGCTAGAGGTCTCAAAAATAATTATTTTCTTACAAGCTCCAGGAAAAGAGAAGACATATAACCTCTGATTGCTCCGTTAGAGAGAAAATAGGCAACAGAAGGTGATTCCCAGTTAGACACCAGAGAACTCATGTGAGGGGAAAAAAGCACTGGAAACCTCGTAACTGCAGGAAAACCTTCAGTTTCCACCTTCTTAAACAGCTAAATCAAGCACAAATCACAGTCACATTGGAGAACAGTTGGGGTTTTTTGGGCACTTCAGAGTTAGTACGTTATGAAAATTTGAAGGAAAAGAATACTTCTGGATTGGTTAAAAAAAAAATTCATGATTAATTCTAAGCTATTCACTGGTGATATAGAAAGCATTCTTTGAAATATACTATTTCTACAATCTGTAGAATTATTCTGCTTCTATTGCAGTTCCACTGTGTACTCAGACGTTAAATGGAATAGCTCTTTTCTCCTTGTTAAGCTTATTTGATCTGAAAAAAAGAACAAGGTTTAATAAAATCTAACTTTGAATTAGTCGATTAAAGCTGAGTCTCTTAAAATACGTGATTTCCCTCTGTGGTTCAGATAATCTTCTTTTCTTATCTGATCTAGAGTTGTTCAAGGCCTTATGGAGATTTCCCTGTTACTAGTAGAATATAAAATTAATTTACGCAAATATATTTTGCTTTAATTTCCCCTAATAAAATGGTAACATACTGATTGTAAAGTAAGGGTTCATCTTTGTGTATATGAATAATCTTGGTTTTCTTATTGGAAGTTGGCTGTGGCAGGGAATTGTCTGCTTTAAAAGAAGTGCTGTCAGAAGGTTAAATAATGGAGTTTTAGATATTTAGTGCTTGGTTATTCTCTCTCAGAGAAAAGATTAATAAAAGGCAGTATTACTGAAATTATTAGATTGTGTCCTCTTCCCCTGTAGGGAGAGAGATTTTTTACTTACAATGCAGAGGAAAATTCAGACAGGATTCCTTTACAAAGATGACAACAGTTGTACAGCTGGAAGAGCTCAGCTCCTGTAAATAAATATTCATGTAAGACTAGGACATTGTATATGCTTCTTAAATTTAGCTTTGAATCTGATTGCCAGATATGTAAAATAGATGCCAGCATCTCCCAGATGCAAAAGCCTCAACCTTGTTTGAAACTGATGTTAGAAATTTCATCCTCCTTTAGGCCTCAGAATGTTTTTCCATTATAATGAAAGTAAAAACTTTCTAACTTTAAAGAAAGTCATGCCATGTGAAAGGTTTGGCGCACAGAAAGCATCACCTCCTGCTCATGGAGACCCTGGCCAATAAATTGCTGGAGGCTAACCCAGGCTTCTGGAAAAGTATTTCAATACATCTGCCCTATGCTTACGCTCTTCCAGAAGTATCTATTGTTGGCCACTACTGGAGGCAGAATGTCAGGTTAGGCTGAGCATTAGTTTAAGGCCTTGCACCAGATCTTATATTGTGTTTCATGGTCAGTATCTCAAAGTCTCTCTCTTTTTGTTTTGCTTTCTGAATAACTCTAATGAGGTATATTCCAGACCTCCTTACAGAAGCTGAAATCAGGAATTTAAACTTAGTGGGAACACCTCAAACAACAGTTCTTCATTATCTGAGGGATGGTCTTTCTCAATCTGTTTATGTTGGAACTGGTTTATTTTGTATGAATAGTTAATACCATGGTACAGAGGAAAATCTGATTGCCTGGATGGATGTAGTGCTCAGTTGAGGTGTTTGGTCTGATTTACGGAAAGAGAGAACTTTAAGTTTTTGCCAGATGCTTGCCCAATCAGTGACCTCTTTTATGGTTTTGACAATAAATTCCTTTCTTAGAAATTTTCTAGTTGGCATTGGGTCGAGTTCCCTGGTATGGGTGATGGTTGTTTTCCCAACACAGTGAAGGCATGGTTTACAAAGCCTTAGAGGAAACGTAAAAATCTCTTGGGCTCTACTCTCATTTATTCAGGAAAAATTACAAAGGATTGATTAGGATTAAAGGTCTTAACTCTAGGGAAACATGTAAGGGCAGAAGGAAACTTCTTGAATCCCCAGAAAATACTGTAGAGAGGTGCCGCTGCACATGTTTCTAGGGAAGCACGCTAGTGGCCTCATCAAAAAAGGAGAGGTGGCAAAGATTTTGAAGCTGAGTGTATGTGAAGTAAACAGGACAAAACTAAACTGTTATCACATTTACAAAATTCTTCTGTCTCTCTATCTACATACATCTAATACCTGTTGAATGTCGTCTACAGGGATGTTATTTTTAAATTATGATTGCATTATTGCCCTTTATATTTACATTTTAAAAACAAATTGTGTGTACCCAAGGTCATATTTTAAAGTCTGTCCTCCATGCTGTTGCCCCTAATGACTGATGCTCATGGATTATGTATTGACTCACGTGATGACACTTTACCATGCTGATATACTTCTTCGACCCACCTTGGAAGTTACATTAGCTCACTATAGATTTTGCACAGAAGATCAAATAGATTTAAATTTATTCATATGCCCTATGAATCTAGTGATGTTTTCCTCTTTTGTTTTGCAAACATGACATTTGCTTTCCAGTCCCCTAGCTTGAATAGATTTTGCAGTTGAGAAAAGCAGACAAAACCACAGCAGCACCCCTTACCTCTTCTCTCCGATGGTTCTTTTTAGTTGATCTTTTCATTTGCCCTGTGATATACAATCAAGTCTTTCATCACTGAGATTCAAAATTACTAAATCTTTTCAATTAGACTAAACGGGCTCTACTATGCCAGAATTATTTGCCTTTTAAAATAGTTCATTGCATACAGTTAGTATTCCTTGCCATATTTGCTGCATTCTTCAAATTCTGAGTAAAAAATGTTCCAAGACAAAGACTTATTTTCAGCATTTTAGAAAGCTGTTCAGATAGTGCATCAATAACATCTCAGCAGGCAGAGGTCCCATATGATTCCACCATTCAAGAGAACTTCTTTCATATGTGATTAATTCCAGAACCCATTTAATCCACCACATTATGGTGGTCAATTTGGGACATCTGTGCTGATGAAAATGACTTTTGATTGTACCTAGATGGCTTTTACATGCAGTACTCCATGCCGGTTTACTCTCCAGTTCAAAGTAAGATAAAATAGAGTCCATTTACTGGGTAGGGCTTTTTTTCCTGGCTAGCTAATCAGCATTTATATGTCTTATATTGAATTACCTGGTTTCTAATCCCTGACATAGAAATACACCTAGATACTTCCAGCTATTTTGCTTTTAAAAATTAGATGAGTGGCATTTTAATTTTATCATTACTTTTTCTATGGTACATAATAATATGTACCTCTGCATTAATAAACAAACAATCCATCATGTGCATATTGGCTCACATATGAATGTACATAGGCAGAAAAACAGCTCCTCTGGCCAGAGAATTTAGTAGGTACTGTATTAGAAATGGACTACGTGAAAGAAGTATTCTTTAAAGCCAGTGTGTGTTAGAAAGTTTACATTGATCCTCACTTCCTAAACTCTGAAATTCACCTTGCAAACTGATTTTCAATGTGCTGGCCATCTAAGTGTGAACTGAGTTGCTATCTCAGCCAAAAGCTGGGCTGCAAAATGGCTGTTAGGATTAAGGCATGAGGGACTACCTGATAGAATGATGCAGTCTATCTTAACCGATAGATTCAGCTGATAGCACTCAAAAATAAAAAAAGGACCAAAAAAAAGTAGATTCAAACTTAGTTTCCAGCTTTAGTTTATCTAGTTGTAATTCTTACACTCTTCCCCCATAAGATTCTTACAGTCTCTCAGGCTTCTAAACAAATCGTAATTCCAGTTACCAGTCAGTGTAAGGATTAGAAAGAGAGAAAAGAGAGTTTGGGGATATGTTTTCAAAATGTGGTAGAGGAATTTGTAGTGTTACGTTGTTCTTTATTTAATATCTTAGACAGAAAAAAATCAAGTATTGCAAAGTAATAAGAAATTATTTGTATGTTTAATTGTTCCAGAAACTCTAAGCTCAATTTAAAGACTAACATTTTAATAAGGTAATGACATCTGCAAAGTGTGAAAAAAGTCATGGAAATGTAAACATTAAGGTATTGGGGAAAAGATGAAATAAGAAAATGCTCAGAGAACTCTATTAGCTTTTTTTTTTTTTAGTTGCTGTTAGTGGGTTTACGGTCTATAATGGAAAGCAAGAATTCAGCACCAAGTATAGTTAATAACAGTACTTTGAAAATATTTATTGTGTACACTTGCATAGTTTTATAGTAATTTGAAACATATCATGAGACGTTAATACCTTGAGTGCAGTTGTTGATGGTTAGTTAATATCTCTAAATTTTATTATGATTTCCATTTATACAAAAGTAGATAATATCTGGGAACTCTTTTTACTTCTAATTTTGTTTTTCAGACTCTGAAATCAATCTTCTAAGGTTATTCAGACGGAAGTTAATATAGTACTTACTAAGTCCTATGACCATAGCCTACGCAATGTCACTTATATTTGCCATATTCACTGAGAAAGATTAACACTTGAGAGAAATATGAGACAGATCTGAACTAGTATAAAAATTTCTGCAGTTTTGAGAAACAGCATTGCTTAAAAAAATCCTTACAAAAGGTCTTGCTGAAATGATTACCAATTACCAAACATACTGCACAAAAGGGAGTTAATCCTTCCAAAAAAAGTGCAAGGGAAGAAAAAGAAATGTAAGCATTAAGTACAAAAAACACTTTCTAAAAATGTTTTCCTTAAAAATTGCATGTAACTTACCATTTTGTACTGTGGAATGTTTTACCAAACTACATTCTTTGCAGTGAAGCCACAACCAGCTAGAAAGTATTTTGAAACATTGTTTTCTTTCCTTTTTTTAAACACTAGAATGCATCACCACATGCAGCTTTCTGTTACTGATCACTGTACATTTGTTTCAGTCTCAGCATTTGGGAACAAAAATTGCTTAGCGATGCAGTTTGTTATGGTCAGTGTTCTAACTGAGATCAGAAAACTCCTCTGCTTCCAGTTCTTCCCAGTTAATTACTAGGCTGCATAACTATGTAGGAGACAGAAGAACATGACCATAGGTTTTTTGACATTTGGGAATTCAACTAAAAGTGAAATATATCATTATATGAGGGAATTTCCAGGAGGAACCAGGGCCTTCCTTTGAATTCTCTGAATCTTTAATCACACTCTTTCTAGGTTGTACCCATTACACTTCCTGGAGAGGTGTCCTGTCGAAAGTTTAGACAGGCCCTGAAGTTGATCTTTCAGCAACCTGGTAGACCCTGTATGCTAGCTTGATCGTATTAGTTTCATTTCAAGACATGTATGGAAGTGTCTTACCTTTCCTGTGAAATTCAGTAATCTGCTTAAAAATTGATATAAAAACTGTACCATGGAGGTAATTTTAAAATACATATATGTGTGAACAAGGTATTTTTTAATGTATCTAAAAGCTCAAAGGAGTACCTCTTTGTTGACGCCTTGAATATTTGAAGCCATCGTTTATTTAGCCTTGTGCTTCGCCCAACAATTTTTCTGACTAGACCAGCTTTGCAGGTACAGCTTGTATTTTTGAACTGAGAACATAACACATTGTCCTGCTCTTCATTCTACTGTCTGGTTTACTGATACCTCTTTTTAACTGTCAGTGACCATTACATCTTTTTTTACATTAAGATGATAAAAATGCTCTTTCAGTAGATGGTGTCTTAAGAACCATGAAATGTTCTATCTTTTACGTCTCGTTTTGGCCTCTGAGATGGCATTTGGGAATCAAGAAAATTCAAGGGAAGCAGACTCTCTCAGTAACTCATTTTTTAAAAATAATTTTTTAATTTAAATAGACAATGCAACACACAAATAGAGATCAATGTAATGCAGATATGACACGGAAGATTCCTGTGTTAGATTGTATGGAATTAATGCATATTAAGATTAGATGGATAATAAGGAAAATAAAAACAAAAGGTGGAGTTCATGTTTAGAACTGAAAATTTACTTCCAACAGTGCTAATAGGAAATGAATCCATGAAAGAATGTTTATTTAACTAAATTCAAAAAGTAAGTTTCAAAGTAGGTTTCTGGACATCTGCAGGTCAGGAATTTTCTCATGAAAACCTATTGAATGACAGATGAACACAGTCTCAGTTCAGAAATCTTATCACTAATACAAAATTATCCTAATCCATTATTAATTTAAATTATCCCAAGGTAAGGAATATATCCCAAAGAAAACATAAAGTTATCCAAGTTAAAAATCAAATTAGTCTATTGGCTAGTTTGCAACAGCTGGCTTGTTGCCTGTTCTCTTTTAACATACAAGCTCATTTCTGATAGTCTTTTCATCTCTAATGTGTCTTGGTCATTTTTTTTTTACTATAATGAGGGTAAGCTGGGTAATTCTGCCCAACAGTTGTCCCTTATAATTGCTAAGGTAACAACATTTGTTATCTTGTTCCATCTGTTAATATAGTCCTAAATTGATTCCTGTGTTATCTGAAACTAAGCAATGGATGCAGGCCTCCTGAAAGGCTGAAGATTAAATGAGAGGTGCCCAGAACTGTATCTTTCTTTTTCTATCCTCTAATGATAAATTCTTCACCAAGACTGAGGATTTGATGCCTTGTTGAGCGTGAACATCTTCCAGCTATCTCCTCTCTGCAATCCCTCATCTAAAATCAACATTTTGCTTTTTTAACCCCTACTCTTCAGGACTTTCCCTTCAGGATGTTAGCCATATCTCTATCTCAGGGTGGCTGCTAGAACTCCCCTGTTCCAACTCCTGGACGCTGACTTAGACATTTAGCCATATAGTATGATTTACCTTAGACATTTGGCCACATGGCGCTATCTACCTTAATCATCCAAAACATATTAAGTATTCAGACACTGAATGTGTCTCTCAGACAAGTCAGATTTCAACAGCAGACCAAATAATATTTCTACACAGTAACATTTACTTCAACTGTACTACAGGCATTATACATGACTCTACGCAAGTTAACAGGTAGGCTAATCAATTTCACTGTGGATTTTTAAAAAATATGATACATAATTATTATAAAATGAATAACAACTTTTTATTTCAGAAAATAAAATAGAGTCTTTTATTTCACATATATCAGTATGGGAGGTGTGGAAGCAATTACAATTTTCTTTAATCTCAAACCACAAATCTGACAAAATTTTTTTCTGTTCTTACAGATCTCCGTTATCTAACCAGTTGCATCTGTTTTCCTGAATGGTTTCGTTTCATACAAATAGATTAAAACAGCATCAATCTTAATTTTGCGTGATCTGAAAACAGTGGAAAGTTAAAAAAATGTATGATTCTGAATCCTCCTTTGCGTACTCAGAAAGTATTTTATTTTCTTGTGGTGAGCATTTACCACAGGGTAAAACAGTCTCAAGTCAGGAAAATTAACTTAATTTATTGCCAGTTAATGTAAGCTTTTAATTACTGATTCCAGTATTAAGAAAGAAATAAGACCAACAAAAAGTTGGAGAAAACACCTCACTGTTACTCCAGACACCTCTCCGTCCCCCTTTCTCACCTCCAAAGCCTCATGCCACATGTCGTCCTCGGTCCCTTGGTTGAGGCCATGGGTGGTCCTGGAGACTGGGGTCAGTGTGCAGCAGCTCCTTCCTTTTACCACTCATTGCTTCTTACTCTTTTCACCTGTTCTGGCACAAATTCCCCCACTAGCTGCACACCCTTTGTAAGGCATCTGCCTGCTTCAGCAGGGTTTCCTCTGCAGGAGGCAGCTTCCCTCAGAGACACACCTCATCCTGGGTTGTCTTCCATGTGTCTTCCCCTGCTTGGGTGTCTCCTGCCCCTAGAACTCACCACTCTTTCTTAAACATGTTTTCGCAGAGGTGCCACATGCTCCGTTGGTGGGATCCAGCTTTGGCATGCATAGGTCGATTTTGTCCATGATGGAGCTGGCAGGAACCAGAGGTGCCTGGAGCAGAGCATCCCTGGCCTTCCTCCCACACATGGTACTCTGCAGACCCCCACTAGCAAAGCTCTGCCCTTTATGTCCAACGCAGCATTTTAGTCCATTTATAAAGGGTGCATTGTTAAAAATTTGGAATAGCTTATTCCATCCACGGTCACAGTATTTGCAGGAGCAGAGCAAGCCTTGCAGTAAGAAAGTAATTAGAAATGTGAGCTTTAGAAATGCTGGTTTTTGTTAACGCACTTCTGTAAGTTTAAGATTAAAATAATTTGTGTTTTCAAATCCAAATCTTCAGCGCTCTCAAGATAAACAAAAAAGACTTTTTGTTTACACTAATCCTCACCTCAGTGACTAGCATGGTATGTCAAGCATACTAAATACATGTTGTAGGTTATTTATTCCTGTTTCCAGATATGTTACCAAGTGTGGGAATTTCTCTACTTGTATTACTACTGCAGTGTGCAGAAAGCAAAGTTTATAACAGTCACTGTTTTCACACATTGTTTAAATGATTGAGATAAATGATGCTTAAATATTGTGTGCCACTCTTTTCCCCAAGCCAAGACTCTACCTGTGAACCCACACTATCAGGCTTTTTTTTCGTGAATGAGACAAAGTGGAAATCCTAACCAGCTGCTGATTCTGGAAGGGGAAGGAAGAAAGAAACAGCAAGTTCTTTTTAATGCTGATTTTGTTTTGCAGAAAACATGTCCTTGTGGATGATATCCTATTGGGGCAGCTGTTCATATAATGTTTTTAACTACGGTTGCCATCAGGCCAGCTGCAACTCTATCATTTCTACATCCTTAGGCTAATATATTCTCCTGCTGATCCTTGCAGGGTACCCTAGAGCAATGTAGCAACTCCATAGGTTGGGCAGAGAGACAGGTAAGAGAGGTATCTATTTTCAAACATGCAATTCAAAATTTTCCCTGTTAGATAATCAGTACAGACACTAATCATAGCATGAAAGCCTAGTTAGTTGCTTAGATTAACAATGTGAATATATTTTTCTTCATACAACCTTAGGGAGGCTGTGTAGGAGCATCCATTATGTTAGGGGAAGAACAGTCGTCTGGTGCTGCCAGCAGTTCCCTTAATTCTCTGAAGGAGGTTGGCATGACTGGCAGCATATACAGGCCTGGGCTGAGACTTCTTCTGTGTCCTCTGGCTGTCACAAGGCCAGTTAAGTCTCCAAGACTTCTCCAGACTGGAGAATCATGTAGAAAACAAATGTGTACGTCGCATTTATTTATGCTAGTGTAACTTTAAAATATAGCGGATACACCTCATTAAAGATACGAGAAAATACTCTTAAATTATTTACTGCTTAACTCATAAAGTTTGTAATACATCTTCAATTTTTCCTCTCTTTACTCTGTAAAAGTATGTACACCCTATATGAATGATACATGCACTACAGTCTGCAAAAAGCCAGGCATATAAACATTACAAAATATTTATGCGGTAGCCTTCATAAAGGTGATGGTCTTTCTAAGGCTTTTTCATTTGAATTCTTGCCTCTTTGTCATATTGCACAAAATCTGGATATTATTGTATACAAAGAATTTAGAATCCAAAGTGTCTGGGCTACAAACAGTATCACACCCAGGTTAATAACCTGTTGTTATTTTTGCCCTTGGCATGCATGAGTGGTGTTCCCCAGGGCTCAGTTTTGGGGCCAGTACTGTTTAATACCTTTATCAATGATCTGGATGAGGCCATTAAGTGTTCCCTCAGTAAGTTTGCAGATGACACCAAGTTGGGTGGGAGTGTTGATCTGCTTGAGGGTAGGAAGGTTCTGCAGAGGGATCTGGACAGCCTGGATCGATGTGCTGAGGCCAATTGTGTAAGTTTCAACAAGGCCAAGTGCTGGGTTCTGCACTTGGGTCACAACAACCCCATGCAACACTACAGGCTTGGGGAGAAGTGGCCGGAAAGCTGCCTGGTGGAAAAGGACCTGGGGATGCCAGTCGACAGCCGGCTGAACATGAGCCAGCAGTGTGCCCAGGTGGCCAAGCAGGTCAACGGCATCCTGGTTTGTATCAGGAATAGTGTGGCCAGAAGGAGAAGGGAGGTGATTGTGCCCCTGTACTCGGCACTGGAGAGGCTGCACCTTGAGTACTGTGTTCAGCTCTGGGCCCCTCACGACAAGAAGGACATCGAGTTGCTGGAGTGTGTCCAAGAAGGGCAGTGAAGCTGGTGAGGGGTCTAGAGCACAAGTCTACGAGGAGCTGCTGAGGGAGCTGGGGCTGTTTAGCCTGGAGAAGAGGAGGCTGAAGGGGGACCTTATTGCTCTCTACAACTACCTGAAAGGAGGTTGTAGCCAGGTGGTTGTTGGTCTCTTCTGCCAACTAACTAGAGATAGGATGAGAGGCAATGGTCTGAAGTTGCATCAGGGGAGGTTTAGATTGGATATTAGGAAAATATCTTTACTGAAAGAGTTGTGAAGCATTGGAGCAGGCTGCCCAGGGAAGTGGTGGAGTCACTATCCCTGGAGGTGTTCAAAAAACATATAGGTGTGGCACCTGAAGACATGGTTTATCGGGCATGGTGGTGTTGGGTTGATGGTTGAACTTGATGATCTTAGAGGTCTTCTCCAACATGTGATTCTATGATTCAGCAAGATGGTGGATCAAAAATCGCAGAATTAATTGTGGTCAGACACCAGTGATGTTTAGGTCCTGAATTTTGTAATGTATATAATATGTAAGAACACACACACAAAAAAAAAAAAAAGAGTAACTTTTTTGTATCTCTGTGAGTGCTCAAATGTTTGATAAAACTTATTTTCTTTCTTGTTCAAATAAGCAGAGAAATGTCAATGCAATGAGTTAAATGTCCTAATGTATCACCAGGCTTGTAACACTTACCATTTGTGTGAAATATTGTAAATTAAGACAGTGATGAACCAAATCTAACATCCAAATAATTCAAGCACATCTACAACAAGCTACTGTGTTACCATAAAAACATTACCCTGGAAAAACTGAACTCTGTAAAGCCACTGTGTCCAGTGGTGCATTGTGATTTAATAATTTGTGTTTTGATGAAAAGTAACAGATTAAACATAATCTTTCCTTTAATTTTTTAATCTTTCAATTCATCTAATGATTGATGTGTTAATCTTTCCTTTTTATTATGTCCTTCATGGATTCAGATCCCAACTGAAATTCTAACTTGTGATAAGATTGTTTTGGGGTTTTTTTCTTATTAAATGTATTGGTTTGGGAAGGGTTTATATTAACAGTGTATTTAACTATTATTTTTTTTCACTTCTGCTTGACATTTTTCAAAGAAAGTAAAAAATTAACATTATTATTATTTGGGAAATATTAAAAAATGCTATTGCACTTTCATCCACTGCATTTTTCTAGATATTGTTTTACCAATGTAGGTTGCACACTTCAGTAAAAAGGAAGCCAGTTTTTAGTAGTGTGGGGAAAACACAAAATGAAAACCAGGTCATTCCTCAGTGAAATCCTGTCACACAATGTTTTTTGACTTTCCAGACTTGTGATTGTTCCGGTTCTACCTACCTAGCATGACCAGCAATATTGTTTTTTGTGTAGTCCAAGGGAAATTAACATAAGAAGTGAAAATCAAGTAATTCAAAGGTAAATTAAAGATCACTCATTGTGGGGGAGCGTCAGCTTTTTACCATGTCATTTAATTTATACCAGGTAATGGTAAAAGTTTTATTAAAGTGGATTTTAAATTTTGGTTTCACAATGCATTTCCAATGAGCTTTTACTTTACTTTGTCTCCCTGTATGGAAATTTTTGAGTCAAGACTAAGTGTTTCCTGAAACTCAGTTTGAATTTTTTTTTGGAGGGGTGGGGGAACATTTTCATTCAGATGTTGTGGTGAAATTGAGTACTGTAGTCTTACAGAGGCTACAAATAATTTTCAAAATCTATCTATTTGTCAGCTTTTGTGTTATGTACTGTTTTGGTTTTGTGGTTTAAATGAATTGTAAATGCTATAAAAAATGAAAAGTACAGGACTAGGGCTTTTCCCAGGATAGCCCAGTGTTCACAGTATAGGGTAGGAATTGTGGTCTGGAAGGGTGAATAATGAGGGAGAAAGTTTGGGGATAGAAAATTGCTGTCATGGTTGAACAGAAAGGAGAGCTGTGTCAGCCATGAACCAGTTTAAGAACACAGGTCTAACCTCTGAACTGAGCTCAACATAGTGTCACCAAGTAATGACTGAGCCCGGTGCTACAGTCACCTCTCCTTTCAGTTCTAGAGATGCTGTGGTGCCAGGCTGATGTGTTACCCACCACTGCTTTTTTTAAGCACCTGTTTTTCTCGAAGGAAGTGTATGCTGTCTGTCTCTTGCCGGACACACAAACTCTTGCTTTTTACTTTCTCTCGCTCTTCCACAAGGAGTGTGTAGCCTTCCCGTTTTAGAAGGAGAATTAATGAAGAAATCTATGAATGACAGTAGAGGATGGTTTGTGTCTTTTATGTTTCTAGCACACCCTGGAATATGTGCTGTACTCTGGTGGTGCTCCCCAGCCCTACTGGATATCCTGATGTGTACAGCCCTCTTCCAGAAAACCTGAAGGGTTTGAAGGTGGGAAGCTTGAAGGCGTAAAGAAACCAAGCCAGGCAACACAGTCAGTGTAACTACAAATGCTTGAGAGGAAGAAAGAAAATAATGAGGAAAAATGTCAGCTGCTAAAGAAAGAAATTTTTTTCCTGCCATCATCCACACATGAGGTAGTGAACCCTTTCATGCTACCTGCAAAGATGGATTCTAAGTATTTGGGATACGAGGAAGTGAACAGCTGTATGCCACTGAAAGTAATACAAAAGAAGCAGAAAATTTGTAATTATTGCTTATGTTTTTGCAATATTTACATTGTTAAGGTCAAATAAAACCTGCAAAAAAAATGTAAATCAGTAACCTATAAAGGAGAGCAAGGTAATCTGCTTTATTCTTGAATAATGTACCTCATGCAATTATTAGGCATGAGGGGGGAAGCCTTTTCAGTGGCAGGATAAACCGAAAGCCACTGTAGCACAAGAAAGCAGAAACATTAGTTGGAGCCATTAGTTCTTGCCCATCCTCCTTTCTTCCCTAGAAGATGGAGGGCAGCCATCTTTATTGTGGTGATGAGAAAAGATAGCATTGTAAAGTCCTAGGGGCCTTGAAGTCATTAAGAAGCTAATTGTCCAGCCTCACAAGCTTGCTGAGAAACTGAACCACTGAAGGCAGGTCCTGGGGGATGAGTCAGAATTGTGTTTTCCTGATGTGTTTCTGTTCTGTGGCAGTTTTTAGAACGGCAAATCTACTTAATTCTTGCTGTGAGAAAATGAAGTAAGCTTATTCTTCATTATCATTTCATTATTATAAATCATTATCATTCTAAAGCTAACTCTGACTGACCAGTACTGTCTGTAACTTCTTTTAGAGAGCAATTAATTTGATTAAGCTATACCCTAATTCTGGACTAGACACTAATTTGAGTATGTTCGATGACATTCACAGCTTCAGACACCCCAGTCAGGTTCAGAATTCCCGAGGAAGCCACAGGTCGGATATACAGCAGGGAGCAGGCAGCAAGCTGACAGAATGGGATTCCAGCTGGAGAAAACCAAACATGTCACTTGCTCGGAAACCATCATGCCACATGATGAAGTAGTAAGATTTTTGCTCCTTGGAATCCTATAGTTGCAGAAGTACTTGTGTTAGCAGGATCATTTAGAAACCAGTCTTCTGACTGCTTGAACTTCCAAGAAAATTAAGAGTCATTGAGGAATGTAGAGTGATACCACTGAAAATAGCCTACTGTCTCTTCCTCTGCTATATACTTCAGTTAATCACTCTATGAGGAAACTGGTTTAGCAAAAACACTGAAAGTGAATTATTTGAGACTTTTTGATTCTAGTTCTGCTCACATCTTCCTTTTGGCAACTGCTCTTTCACTTAAGGATGATTAGACTGAAAGTGTGTCAAGGATGGACACTGAAGAACAGAAGCAACTTGAACCTCTCTGTAAACTCCTGTTTTGTCCCTTTCCAAAGGACCATCTGAGGACATCCAGTCAGAATAAGAAATATGCCACCTTGTACAATTTACAGAAAAAAATTATTTGATTCAAAAAGGAGTTCCAATATGCATTATTTTTTAATCTAAACTAGGAACATATTGCCCATCCTAGGCCTTTGATTTCTTCAAAACTCAGCTTCCACAATCTCCTCATTAGATTTTTCAGAGCAGCTCTTAACCTATAAAGCATAGAATCTTGGTTCTACCACTCATTACCAATGTAGAATTGTACCTCTCAGTCTTTCTGTAGTACCAGAGATGCTTGGCTGACCCACTGCTCATCAGAGGAACAAAAAGAAATCAAAATCTGTTAATTTAGTTCAAATCAATTTGCACCTACAGAAGTCTTTGATGTGCCAACCATAGAAACATGGTAGCCAAGATCTTGCCTTCCATCACAGAAACTCCAGACATAAAATCTCATCAACAAATTTCAGATTAACAAGGACGTTACTGCAAACCTGACTCATTCTTTAAGGGCACATGCACAGAGGTGAGTAGGATCCTGTCAGAGAGGTCACTGAAGTTGTGAAGGTAATGCCTGTATAGTAACTGGATTAATGTGATGACAATGGCTGTTGAACTTCCACCAAATAAGCTAAATTTTTGTTTTGGAAAAATAAAACATTTTTAATCTGGTAGATTTAGACAATCAAACTGAAAGAAGATGTGGGACATCCTATCACAGCTGTTTCCTCTGTCATTGTCGCTTTTAGCAGTTTTAGACCATTTCTTAGCTGTGACTCTTCTGATGCCATAAAAAGTTGTATAGCAGGAAATATCTGCACATCCATATGGTGTATTATCAGTGTTTACATGTTTGGGTACTCAGAAGAGCATCAGTTGTCTTAGCACTTGTGCTAAAGGTTGATCCTTTGCTCTACTATTGGGGAAATATCACATTTCTAAATACATGCGGAAAGCACATGTAGTTTGATGTATACTTGATAGCACTTTAGGAATGGAAAGATAAATGCTCTTCATTTCTACTCTTTTTGTATATTTAATATTAGCATTGTGTGAGAAAGCTTTACAACAAGTAGAACAAATTGCTCAAAATGACACCACCGCTTCTGAGCAGTCTTTTGTGCCTTTATACTAACTTAATGAATTGTCTAACAATAGAACACATTTTCAAAATCACTCAGAAGATTTTAACAACGTATGACCAGAAGGTCAAGAGTAAGGGAGTGCAGAGCAGATTCCAAAGGAATTTAGTACATATTATGACTGCCAACTGTTTTCTGTGTATGCACTTTAAATCCAAGTCAAGTTGAAAATGAATTGATTCTGGTGGTCTCAACTTAGTGTTATAAACCAGTATGTATAGTGCAGAATTACTGCACATTTTGGCACACTTGTGGAAAATAGTTACGTCTCATCGAAGAAGGCTGATGTTTGCTCAGGCAGTGAGGGTTTCCCAACATCTGTAATTTTTTACTTTAACAGAAGATACCAGCTTCCAAACTACTGGGATTCCTCTATGTGATTATTGTTCAGGAACAGCTTGTGTGAGAACCTGTGAACACCTGTTGATAACTTTTAAAAAATATGTTAGTTTATTAGAGTTTTTGTTTTTTCACTGGCATGTTATACTGCAATTTCTTTTTCTAGTGAGGATGGTCGTGCAGAATACCACCTGTTGTTCCCGTTTCTGTGAAAGGTTTTCAAGCTTGATGTTAGTTATAACACCTTTCCTGTGGATATCATTCCAACAGAGTAATCAGCCAAAGAGATACAAAGGTCTCACCAGGAGGAAGACATGACAGAGCACTGAGTTCTAGCTATGTGTATATAAGCAATTATCCATAGCTACTCACTATTTCAAAATAATTGGATAAACAGTGTGTTTTCTTTAAGAACAGAATAGCTCTTACTTCTAGTTTTTGGCCACACATTGGTTCCTGTTTTAAGCAAAGCACAAGTCTCGTATGTAATGAAAGTTCAGAGCAAGCTAGAATGGAGGTATTTGTTTATCTAGTATGATATCTGCTCTTATTATAGACTACTTCAAATGTATGCTTTACTCTATCCTATTATTTTTTTGCTATGCTGGATCTTAAGAAATACAGCTGAATATAAAATTTCTTCTTCAGCAGTGAAACAGAATTATACTGCTTGGAGTTACTGATTTCTAGGCAAAAACTTGTATGCTTCCATTTTAATATATAAAGGTTCGGAAGTCTCCCTCCAAATTTAAAGTTGACTTGCAAAGAGAGTTAAATTAAAAATTTAATAGCTTCAGGAAATTTCTGATTGTGTGCTGAATGCTTTCGATTAACTGAGGTATGAAGAACACTGAGTTATATTTAAAACATGGGGCTTTTTTAACATGGATTAGACAGCACATCACAAGTGCTTTAGAGACTGTATATCTGTTTAGAGAAGGAATAATTTATTCTCTTTGGATAAGAAGAATTAAATGTATGTTTATTAGGATTGTCAGCTGGTTTTATGACATCTTTAGTAAGCATTGAAAATAGTAAACATTCACGGGTTTAGAGAAGAGTTTGCAATCCATTGTAGAACAACAGTATGCTACACTGTTCCCTTTGCCACTGCCTTGTTGTATCATCAGGAGAAACCTAGAGAGAATCTTATATCTAAACCCACTGAATTTTTGTTTTCCATTGTGTGTACATTACTTCACATTGCCTTTTACCTTAAAAGAAGAATTATCTGTTCCAAAATGAATTTAAAACACAGAGCTGAGCCCACACAGAATACCACTGCTGATCTTCAACTGTGCGGTGCCGACTTTTTGCCAGCCATGTCTCATCTCACATTCAAATGTCAGTGCTCCGATTGCAGGCACCTTCCCGTTGCACAGACCAGAGGAGGAACACAGTGTGTGAAGCGACACACTGAAAATCCAGATGCTTCATGTGTGACCTGTAAGACATCATCTGGATATTCTTTTCGTACTTCCACAATCATTCTTTCTTTTTAAGAATTAAGCTTTAACCAACCAACGTTCTGCTTATTTTCCCAAATCTCTTTCTGACGAGCTCTGCAGCCAACAGAATCTGTCTATTCAGAGGATGCTTATGATGCATTCGCTGGACTTTTTTAATTAAGTATTTTGTTGGAAATTAAATTTTCCTAATTACCTTATTATGGCAATGCCGTGCTGTGAAAGTGCAACAGAGGATCTCCAACTTTAGGCTGTAAGAGTCTCATTCTGTGACTGTAATGATTCCTTTTTCCTTGCTATACTATTTTAAGAATTGCATATAAGTTATGACTCTTATTCAAGCTTAAAAAATCAAATGCAAAGCAGTAATATTTATCCATAATACGTGTACGTTACTTTTAAAAACATCTGTCATTTCAGTATCGATATGAGTGAATAATTAGCTTTTTCTTGGTGTCAGGTTCAATATTTTTGGATGCTTAGATAATAGCTTGTTTGTGGTTTTGTTCATTTGTGAGCTTAGTGGAAGCGAAGGTGAACAGACAAAGCACTGCACCAAGATTTCAGTATAAATCCTTTTCTGAGGAGCGGAGTCAACAGAACTGGTTGCTAGCTGTCTCGCGTTCTGCTGGTTGCATCAGAGCAAAGTACGCATAGAATGCTGATAACATTACAAGCAAGTATTAGAGTTGCTAGGCTTTTGTATTTATTTACACAGATGTAATTAAACAGTGTGCAGCACAGAGGAGAATTAAGTCCAGTAACCTTAACAGCAAAATTAATTTATGCTGCAGTAACTATTTTTAAGTAAAGCAAGGACAATAGGAACTTTGTGAGGAATTAAAAGGAAGCAAAGTTCCCATTTGCCTTGAATAGCCTTTAGCAAATTGTTAGAAGTGTAAAGGATTCAACAGAAAAAAATAATTAAAAGTTAATGGAACTTAAATTTGATAAATTGTGCTGTTAGAAAGCAGAGGCCTTAAAAGAACAAAATTGCATAATTGTTTCTTAAGGAAAACGTAAAGAGGCTGCCTCGGTCATCGTGTTCATGATAACAAAGTTTCATCGTAGTAGGGCTTGTACAGAGCAGGGCACTAAGATTTCACATCACAAGCTTCTGTTTTAGACCGCCTTGTCAGGAACTTTTGGAAGATCCACTGAAGGAAGGTTGTGGGCTGATCTTGCTATCGCTATTTCATCAGCCAGTCAGCCATGACTTCCATTTAGTGCTGAGCCTCATCCCTCCATTTGCTTGATTTGGATCCAGTGGCTCTGTCTAGAATTCTTGTTTGACACCTATTCAGTCTGAGGAAATTGTTTGTTGGTGCCTTCTCTTTTGTCACTAATGTGTCCATGAAGCACAATTTCATTCCTTCTCTTTTCTCCAAGTTTTTTTACCACTGAAATGTGGGTGAAGAATCTGAGATAAAACCATCAATGCTGATGCATTTTTCCCCCTTTATCTGTTTGAAGTTGTTAGAATACTGTATGCACTGCTGAATATTGTCAACATACGACAAGTACCAGCAGAGGCTGAGCTGGCTTTCAGCTAGAAAACATGCGTTAGCCACAGGTCACAGAGTAAACATAGATATAGGAAAAACATTCAGAAGGAAAACGTGAAAATTAGCATATACAAGCACAACAAATTTTTATAAAGTACACATTAACTCTCTCGGTGCCATCTTAGAATACATACTCATCAGTGACACAAGGTCACTGTCTGGGGCAGTTTCAAGTCTGAAGTGATCTTCCAATATAACTTCTACCCAACAGTGCTTCTGTACGTTAGGATTCTGCAGTCATGGACATTGCCTTAAATCTAGTATTAGGCAGAGGGAAGTTACAGCAAGAAAAGGGAACATGAAGCGCTGCTGGAACTCATTAACCCTTACAGAGTACATATGCATGGCACATCTTCTGTTCAGGACATACTACCCTGGGAAGAACATTAAGCTAACAAGGCTGTAAAAATGGCACAATAACACTCAACAGACCTGCTCGTGTGTCATTTATAGTTGGTATCCTGAGATGCAGAGGTGGTAGGATTTACCACAAGGAAACCTGTATCGGAAGCTGAAACTGAATCCAGACTGTCCTGTGCCTAAGTTAGGTTCCTGGGCGCTGTCTTCCTCCCGGTGATTATTACTGCTCTGAAGTCAGTGCTGCCTCATTTGAATATGGCAAATAGAAGGCTACGTCACCAGTTAGGAAAGAAATTTAGCTCAACCCAATTTGCAGATTTTCTTGAAGCATCACGAAAAGAGACAGAGAGCAGCCGAGAAGAGATGTAATTAGGACAGAAACCCAGTGTTAAATTCTGTTGTATTTTAAAAAAATGTGGCAAAATCTGAATCACTTTTTTGCTTTTAAAATATTCACCATTTCTCTGAGAAAGTTCATGGTTTATTCCTCATTAGAAGCTGAGCTAAACGTCCTTTTTTCAGAATTTGTTTTGCTCAGGGCTCATAAAAACATGGCTATAAATGTACAGTCTTTAAGCAGATAACTATGCTTTTTACATATTTATTTTTATTTAAGTTATTAGTGTGGGTTTTGGTATATTAGAAAAGTGACTTAGAAATCTGAATGTCAAAAGATTCGTAGTGTGAGCAGATAGAGGGTATCTCATGAATCACGGAGAAAGCTGTGAGGGAAAGGGGGGAGTCTCAAGGAGAGTTTTAAAAACTACTTGATGTTAAAAAGCTATATTGTATTTTAGCTTAAGCCTTAGGGAGCTTGGGTTTGAAGTCAGTATCCAGAAATTTTGTTTTCCTTTTATCGTGATTGTTGAGTGTGTATATAACATTCTTCTGCAAAGAAAAAGCTGAGGTTACAGCTTAGTAAAATTAAATTTCGTGGGTTAAAGATTAAAGCTGTACCTTGATCCAGCCTCTTAGGAAGATAAGAGAGGAATTGTGGTGCTGAAGCAGAAACACACACTAGGTCACTGCAGCTCTTATCTGTATATTGTTTATTACATTCAGTGTGTATTGATACTTCAACAGCTGGAAATACAGAAGGTTGTACAGCTGGCTGTACTGTAGGACCCATGCGTATTGCTTCTCTCAGAAGCAGTTTTTTCTTCTAATTGACCACAGATAGTAGATCTCTTTGTCTTAGCACAGTAAAAGCCAGAAAGCCTTAACTGACAGCAGGCTGATTGCATTTCCCTTTTACGACAACTTGCATAGGTTACAGGTTCTCTGAAAAATCTCTCTGGAGTTTTAGAAATTTCTGATACACAGTAATACTATCTAGAATTAACAAGCATTTCTGTGTGGCGGCTCTTTTCTACACTGGTGTAGCAAATTGAGAATCAGCTGCAAAGGTGACTCCAAACTATCATTATTTAGGCTTTTTTTAGCCTTAGCAAAAGCGAAGACAAAGAGTAATCAGCTTCATCTTCTTTTCTGGAATCTTCAATTAATAAATTAATTCCAATGTTCATAATCATTTCCCTTCATTATTGGGGAAATATCATGTTTGTGGAGTGCAGGTGCTGAAGTTCAAAAAAATAGCAGTTCCATATATTGTCTGCCTATCTCTCAGGAATATTATAAAGAGAAGTTTCAGCAATATTGAAGAGAGTAAACATGAATTTTAAAAAATAAGAAAGAAATACAGTGACCCTTAAAGAACTAAAGATAGATAGACAGTAATAAAGACACTAGAGACTTGACTCAAAAGATCTGTTATACTCCTACCTCTTCTAATGTTTTCCTGTGTAGTTGTAGGCAAATCTCTTTGTATTTCCATTAACCTTCAAAAAACAGCAATACTGATTACTGCTTTGTTTTTGTTGTTTGCTTAAACATGCTTACTAGAGGCACTGGAGAAAAAACAGCCATTTTTCCATAATATCCTGGCTTATTATTCCTGCACTAGCTTTTCTTTTCTTTCCAACTGTAGAAGTCAAATATAGATCCTGCAGATCTACCAGCTGCAGGAAAAGAAGTTTGGCTCCCTCTTTCCAGGAGGCCAGTTTGACAACAATTTTAATCACTTTATAACCCACAGTGTGCCATTAGTTGGGGAACGGAACATAGATCTGAATTAAATAAAATGCCACTCATAGTCAGGAGTCCTTTGGAGCTGTTACCATTACAATAAGTTATTTTTATTACTGCATGGAAGTATTGATTTATGAGCACACAATAAAACCAAAGAATAGGCACATTTATAACACGGAAGAAAGAACTATGAAGAAAAAGAGAAATACAAATTCCTCCACATTGTGTTTTTTAGAATAGGCAATGTTTTTAATGAATAAAAGAAAATGTGTGTCATAAAAGTGAAATGATAGGTGTAGTAACTAGCAGTAAGACAATAACATCATATGAAAACTCCTGGAAAACATTAAGATTTAAACTCTTAACTCCTAGATCGCATTTAAAAACAGGCCAAATATCCTTTGTCTTTCATGCAGTTTCAGAGGAATTGCCTGAACAGTTCCAGCGTGGTTCCGCTCTTACACTTTGCTGCAACAGTTGACACAGAATTTTGTCAGAACCACACAGCAGACCACCTGCTGATTGACATTTATCAGTATTAAGCCCATTCTTCTAACATTATTCTGAATGGATTTTTGATATTATGGACCATGGAAGTTATGAAGACCCTATATCCCTTACTGACCAGATGCCAACAAATACTAGGCATACAGATTGCTTTTTTTCTGTACGTAGCAAGCCCTTTATTAAAGATGCATTGGCACTACTGCTCCCATTTTACAAATCAGAAAACTGAAATATAGAACATATAAGTTATTTAATGATTTGCTGGCAGGACACAGCTGTTCTGAATGGTTACTTGTTAGCAGAGCATGCTACTTGTCTTCCACCAGATTTTCTGGTGATAATTATAGTATAAAAGGCTGACCTAGCATGTACAGTAGATAATTTATCATTTCAAGGTGGAAATATAGATTTTTCTGTCCCATTGTTTTCCACCTGTTCTCATTGTCGTACACACACACACACACAACTATGGTCTTATTTGTGTATTGTTCCATTTTTGGATGGAAAATAGGTGAACTTTCAAATGCTGTTTCATTGTCTCAACAACTCAGAAATAAAACAAACACACTGACATGGTATTGTGTATTCATGACACAGAAATGAAAAGATTGAAAGGTCTTTTATTATCAAAAAATGAAAAGTAGTTGTTTAGGCATAATGAAACATGTAATTTTGATTACATGAGACCATTTAAAAATCTTTCCATTTAAACAAAAATTTTAAAGAGATTTTGAAAGAAAGTGGAGTTCCAAGCTATACTTCTAATGTTCTGTGAACACGAACAGGAGTTCTCCTTCCCCTCTACTCTGCCCCAGTGAGGCCCCATCTGGAGTACTGTGTCCAGTTCTGGGCTCCCCACTTCAAGAAAGATGAGGAGCTACTGGAGAGAGTCCAGCAGAGGGCTACGAGGATGATGAGGGGACTGGAACATCTCTCCTATGAGGAAAGGCTGAGAGAGCTGGGCCTGAAGAAGAGAAGGCTGAGAGGGGACCTTATAAATGCTTATAAATATCTTAAGGACTGGTGTCAGAAGGATGGGACCAAACTCTTTTCAGCAGTGCCCAGCGACAGGACAAGGGGCTATGGGCACAAACTGAAGCATAGGAAGCTCCAGCTGAACATGAGGAAGAACTTCTTCCCTCTGAGGGTGACGGAACACTGGCCCAGGCTGCCCAGGGAGGTTGTGGAGTCTCCTTCTCTGGAGATATTCAAGACCTGCCTGGATGCAGTCCTGTGCAGCCTGCTGTAGGTGACCCTGCTTCGGCAGGAGGGTTGGACTAGATGACCCACAGAGGTCCCTTCCAAACCCTACCATTCTGTGATTCTGTGATTCTGTGATTCTGTGATTCTGTGATTCTATGATTCAAGTACTACAGGTCTTAGGGGAAAAACAAGTTTAAAAAGTGCTTCAGGAAATACTTCACTGGTGACATTCACTACTTTTAGAAGAAATAATTTGGTTTCAGTGCCGTGCTTTTAGCCTAGTGCTGCTTCCCTGATATTGGTAAAAGTCTCTGCCAAATACCACAAGGTTTTAAGTGCTGCTTAAGCCTTTGAAGGTTTTAGTGGGGCTTAAGTAGTGCCACAGTCCTCACTCTGGCACACAGCCCAGGATGAATTTCTCTTTTGATGGCAACAGCTGTGTATCTATCAGGTTTCTAAATACATGAGGAGGGCAGGGCAGGGTGCTGCACTCCCCAGGCAGCTGCCGAAAGTGGGGGAGCAGAGCTGCTGCACGGGGTTCAGGGCTGCCAAGTAACCAGGCACCAGCTGGGGTTTTTTGTCCTTTGACATCTGACCCTCCTCATTCTCATCCAAGGCTTTCCTGGAGTTTTAGACATTTTGGAAGGCACATTTCTACCGTGTGGACCACCTCTGTTCCAGGTGTCAGCCCTAGAGGCACAAACACTGCTTCTTTTTCCCCTCTTATTAATTCCCGTATTAGCCGCAATTTGCCTTGTGAATGTGGCAACCAGTGGTTACACTCAGGAGTCTTGAAAGTAAAAAGATTAAGGAATAAAACCTTTTCAAATAAAAAATTGTTAATATTAACACATTTTGAGTATTGGAAAATCAAGAAATGGCATCTGTAAAGTAATAAATAGGCATTTAAATAATGTACTAAACTTCAATGCTTCACAGAGGACACATGACATCCTGTTCTTTATTATTATTATTATTATTATGTAAGTTTATCGTAGTATTTCTGAAGATTCAGCTCTAATCTTTGACAGACTTTTCAGTAATGGACAATGAGCAAAGCTGAGATTTTTGTTCTGCTTCCTAGAGAGTTTAAAACAAGGAGAAGGAAAAATAATGGGTTTGAATGTTTCTTATTATTTTATTTTTATTGCCTAATAATGAATAATATTTTCTTTGCTTATTTTGTCATGTGGAGACTGAGTGACCTAATGGTGATTTAGCTAAGGATGGGCACAGTGAAGTAAATCAGCTGTTTTGAGAGCTGTCAAGATTTGGGCTTACTTACTGAAAGACTGCTGATCAGTACACCTTCAGGATTTTTCTCAGTGGTTCAGATCTTCTCCACACTGGAAATAAATTCCAACACAACCGCAGAGCTACCAGGAAGGGGGAGGCAGTGGTGCCGCTCCATCCCAGTCTCTCTCACTGCACAATAAGCAGAAGCTGCAGCATCCCCTACACGCTGTTCTCTCCACCTTGTCTTCAAATAAAGGTAAATCTGGGAAACCCCCTGGGGCCTGGGACCCACAGGTCTGCGGTAGGTGACCTGAGAGCACAGGGAAGGAGCTGGGGCTGAATTTCACCCCATGCACTTGTAACTAGTCTGTTTGCAAAACGGCACAAGTACTTCTTTAATGTAGTAATCTCTAGTTCAAAGAAGAGTCAAACCTTTTTTGCTAATTGACTAAATCAATAAGGGGGACAGGAGAGTGTAAAGGCAGCAACTGTACTTTAAGTTAGACTTTTGGGTGGATAGAGGTGGTCTGTGATGAACATACCTCTTTTTGGCTCTTGATCAACATCCACCGGGATCAAGATACCTTCCTGAAAAGCTGCTCTAGATTCTTCTCTGTCTGAAAAATAAACACACAGCTGTATTGCAGTGAATGTCTCCACATAAGGAACTTTTCTCTGCGTTCCACTGTCTCATCCTGTATGTCCTTGAAACCAAAAACTCAATGAAGAGTGTTGAGAATGCAGTAGTGTCCCACTGCTTTAAGCCACCTCAGATATAGACTTAGTCATTCCTGAACTCCTCTTTCTTCCCTGTTAGTTTCAGACAGACCTTTAAGGTCAACTGATCCACATTTTGTATTTAGTTCCTTTTCTGTCATGTTTTATGGTTTTGTCGCTGGGACATTTTCACTGTCAGTAAAATACTCCTTGTGGCCACTCTGCATCTGCTAACGCTAACCCCCTTCCTGTTTCTGTGACCCTCACAAAGTCTCTCGGGCTCCCTTTAATCCTTTCTCACTTTTCTGAACTTTATTTTGATCTTCCACTTGTTCCTTTGTGCCATTGCCGTTCTGCCAGCTCCCTTGGAGAACGTTTTTCTCTCTTGCTCTTATGCTCTGCCTCCTCCTTACCCTCCTCCTTCACTTGCATGTAAAGTGTACCTGATTGTCTGTCTGCATTGTTTTCCAATAAACACCATCAAATACACAAAACCCCATAACTGAGGAAGATTGTTCAGCTTTTATGGCTTCCCACAGCAATATTTGCAGCCTTGGTGTGAATTTATTGGCTTTTATTTTGGAGGTTACGAACACAGAATTTTGTTGTCCTTTCATTTACACCTATTTTAATATAGTTCCACATGATTCAGTGACCTTATTCTTAATTACAACAATATCATTGAGAGGTTAATTGAACTAGGAGGTCAAAAATTTGACTGTATCTCCGCCCCATCCTTCATGATAGAAGATGGAATATTCCCAGGGACAGGTTACATAAAAGAAATATTGCAGCTTGGGAATAGCTTTTTCTAAGTATCTTTTTCTAAAAATTATTTGCAAGGCTGTTGGCTATATATACATTTCATTCACCACTTAGTTGTGTCCTTTCTGTCAACATAAATCCTGGATATATTATGAGAATTTTTGAATGGTGGAGATAGTATATACTCATTTTGTATATACTATTTTGTATATACTATTTGTATATACTACCCACATATCTACCCACAGAGGACATTTTCTGTGGGTAGATATGAGAGGAGAAAGTCAACTGTGAGACATATATTTGATCAAAACTGTATTAATTTATTTAGACAGCAAGAGGAAATTCATCTGTCATCTTCACATGCATCATGTTTCCCTCTGATATTTCTGACATGTTAGTTCTACATAGAAACTGAAAGTTAAAAGATAAAAATCTCAAATAGCTTAAAATGCAAAAGAAATTTCCAGAGTGTGTGCAATGGGAGCAACATCCAGGTGTCCGGATTTTCCAGGACAAAACCTTGATACTGTGATTAACACTGATTTTATTTCACATTTCATCTTCTGCTTGTAATAAGTCATGAAATATATTTGGTTTAGAAATATATTAATTTATTAATTGTGTCATTAGTGCTAATTGTGACATAAGTGCAGGCAACAAAAACTGTATATCTTAACAGAATCAATGGAGACCAGCTCTGGTAATTTACAGGAAAATACTGTTGTTTCTGTAATTTATGATATAAAAATATTTACTCAGATAAGCATTTACTTCAAAATTACCTAATAGACTCTTATCTGAATGGCTGCTTGATAGAAAAAAAGGTGGTTCGTAAAAATACTTGATAAATAGTAAATACATGTACAGCTATCAAATGAAAAACATACTAGCAGATATGCTACTGAAATGCAGGCAGAGAAAGGTTGAGAAAAAAAATGAAAAGGGTGTAGAGGCTGAAAATGGAACAGAAAGAGACAAAGCAAGGGAAATTATCTTGGAGATAGGGAAGAAGATAAAGCAAGCACTTCCAATTTTTTTCTTATTTCTTTTTTTTTTTTTCGGTAGCCCATTCGGTTAAGTATGCCTTGCACAGTTGTGACAAAAGGCAAGGATTTCCAAAGAGCCTAGGAGTGCTTTAAGGCACATTCTTACCCCATTCAATATTTTATTTTGTATATAATGTTGCTGCTAATTTAAACAGGCATGAAAACAGACAGAAAAGCAGTAATAGATGTATTGTCCCATTAGTGTGGCTAGGGCAATTACTAATTCACAAACATTGAAACTAGCACTGATTGAGATAAATTAATTTCTCATTATTTAATAATGCAAATCATGCTGGCAGCGGAAACCTACAACTATTGGCAGTAGAGCAATGAGAATTTTAGAACAGAAATGTAAACTTGGTATTATTCTTTTTCTCTGCATCACATAAAATGTTGTTGTTCAATACTTCTTTCATTTATCCTTATAATTTTGCATTTCTTCCTCTATTTCATCTATTCTGAAATCTTTGGACCAAGTTCTTCCGGCAGACAGCCCTATTCAGTTAAAGTCATGAGTGGTTTTGTAGTTGAATGCCAAAGCGTTTGCAGGGTTTCATTTTACCCATCCTGTATTCCCAAATGGCACAATATGAATGTGAATCGGTGTCATTTAGTCATTCATCAGCTTCTCTAAATTCAGTTTTCTTATTAAACAGAGAGGTTGCTTCATATTGGAAAATTGTGTGGTAACTGTTTCTTTTAAAAATATTTAGTAAATTCTGATACATTTAACACGAGACAGAAACTGGTTTTGCAGTCATCCATATAAGGCTAATGAAAATGAACAAATTTTGAGAAGGGAACAATAAGTGTCTTTATAACCTGTACTTCTTAGCTGATAAAATGCCTTATTTTGAACATAGTGTAAATGACCCTATAAGTCCAAACTTCCACCAAGAAGCTTCATTAAAGTACATAAATTACTACAACTGTCAGAGATGGCATTAAGTATTCAATAAAAGTAGACTTAACACAATTAATAGCAATTAAAATTATACTTTTATGATGTCAGCCACCAGCACTGTAAAGACATAATTGCCTGTAAGGACTTCTCTACCATATTTATCCTCTAAAACTGTCCAATTTATATGAAAAATGCCAAAAACATATCCCAAATGGGTACCATTATCTTCTTGGATTTTTAAAAGTGATCTGTCTTTATCCAGCCTGTGCACATTAAGCTAATTTACTTTAATTAGTTTTTTCCTCATTGTCTTAATAGGCATGTTGATAAGGTTTTATTGGGGAGGGGGAAGGGGAGATGTTGGGTGGATTTATTTTTTTCCTTTCCTGACTACAGATGTTAAACTTTACTCATTAAATATCTTTTAAGAGAGTACTACAAGGAATCCCCTGCTTGGATTTTCCCTATTCATGTTCTTTCTCTTCTGTCCAGTTGTCAGTTACAAACTCACTGAATGCTAGAGTCTTTAGTAATTTTTAGAAATGTAAAGCAACTGTGCTTTGGTTAATTAACTGGTAGTTAAACAAGAGAGAACGACATTTTTGACTGTGCTGTAAAAAAGAAGTTTGCTCTGGTCATAATAAATTAATTAACTAATTCCTAGATTGTCACTTATGTCTCTAATGCCCCTGCAATAGAATAGCCGTTATAAAGGGTCAGAGTTTTCAAGCAATATTCAGAACAAAATTCAAGGGTATAATCAGCAGGTGGGTGTCTGACCTCCAGATCTAGGCTCAGCCTTCTGACTTAAATACCTCAGGCTAAATGCTTACACCTCCCTGTGCAACTGGGAGCCTTGTGTAATTGATAGCAAGAGCTAAACTCCTAAGCTAGGTATTTGGAATTGCCTTTGGAGACGTATAAACCACTCTATTGACTGTGTAATTGAGTTTCTAGTCTTTTATCACTGAGCTACCTGAGGTCTAGATGTGTGAAGTTTAACTGAAGATCTTCCTCTCCGTACTGTCTTCTGAAATACCCTCTATCGATTGAATAAAGTTTGCAAAGGGCTGTCCAATTTTTTAACAGCATTTCTACAGGTCTGTTTTTAAATTGTCTTAATGTTTACATTCTGTGAATTTTCCTTATACAACATGTGAGATGCCAAGCCATTAGCATGGTTTTATAAGAATACACTGTGATCTGCTCCTTACCTTTCCAAGTACGTTTAAGGTTCAGTATGGATGTTTTGCAATACACAAAAGACAAATTGATATCTAATTTATGTTACTGGATGGATAGTTCAATTTTAAACCAGCATCACCATACTGTCTAAAAATCAATAACCCATAAGGATGCAGAATGGTCAGAATAGGATTACATACAAGTTTATGAGTGAGTACTGTTTTGAAACTCAGAAATAGCCATGCATATATTTTGAAGCCATGTAGAGATAGAGTTTTAAAACTGTTTAGGATTCTTTAGAAATGAAAACTTCATTTTTGATAGAAATCCCTCAGAAAAGCACTGAATTTAATGATGAATAAATATTGTACGCTGCAGAATCAGCCCCTGATTCAGCTGAGTCATTTAAGAATAAGAAACTTTAACATCATTTTGGACACCATTAAGATAACTTGAACTCACTTCCTGTTCCTAAGCATTTCCATGAATTTGAATAATGGCAGAGAGTGATATTCTGATGCATAAATGATAGACAACTTTAAAAATAGGTATCAAGGACTTTATATATAAAACATGAAAGTGTTTTACACTCATGGAATGAAATTTTCTTCGAAGTGATTAGAAGGAATTCTTGGTGACGTATTTGTATAAAGCAAATGTAATACTACAGCTTTTTTAAAATTCCTATAGTAGTGTATTGGTGACTTCATATTACATCACACTGACGTAATTATTCACAATTCCTCCAGAATATTTTCTTTCATCATGTCGATACATTCCACTAGAGGAAAGAAGTCGACTATCTACAGGTTTCCAAACTACTGAATTACAAACCTGCCAGGCGATTTCAGGAGGTGTTTTTGCTTTGCTAGCCCAACTTGAACTTTACTAGGCAAATTTGTCCTTTTTTTGGAGCAAAAATTATTGATATTGAGAAGACGTAATAGCCTGTTGACAGACATAACAAAATATCAATGTTAAATTAGACATCAGAGATACATTTCATATTGTTATATTAGTAACAAAAATGAACAGAACTTTAACAGGCTGTCGTCCTTTCTTCCAACTGAAATTGAAGGTGAAAAACTATTAAACTGAAGGTGAAACAAGCTTATAAATAACATCAGAGTAAGTCAAGATAAATGATCCTATGTACTGTGCATGTGTACATGTTTCTGTGTATGTGTGTGTAACCATGTTTTCATTGCACTATAAAATTCTGAGACTCGCCTCTATAATAAGTAAACTTTTGAAAATGTAGTCATAGGATGTTTTTTATTATAACTATCCCTCAGTAATAAGGGGCAAGTAGAAAAAAAAATAGTAGGAAAAAAAACCGTAAGAGTAACACAGTTCTCCTTGAAAAATTCAGTTAAAGCCTGAGGTAGTCTCAGAGTATTGTGAACAAACGTACAATTCTTTCCTGTAAAAGGTAAGATAAAAGTCTGAATTTGTCTATTTTTGTTATAAATTATAGCAAGCCAGAGAAGCAAAATAGAAGTTTCAATTTTTTGGACAAATGTTTGGAACTTTATTAAATTGTTACTTTTAAGGTAAATTTTAAAGGAGACCTATCTTGTAGGAACACTCAATGTTATTTGTAACAAATTTCCTTGCAAATTGAATGTATTACAGCCCTGAGATCTAGACACTTGTAGCTTGTTCTTGTCTTGTGCTAACCTCCAAGGCTTAATGATTTCCCGGCCCAAAAACTAAACTTCAGACACAACACTGTCAGAGGAAGGACCTGAGCTTCCAGAAGTAAATTTAGGTGTTGTTCAGTTTAGATATTTGGTATGCTGAATATGGTATCTGATTTTGCAAGAACGTCTCTCCAAATCCATCATCAGTAGAAGCTGTATAGGTAAGGGTACAAGAAGAGAGCAAGCGTGTACTGCCAATTCCATGAAATAAATCAAGTCGGACTACTAGAGAGTAGCACCTGAGCCCCTGTAGAAGTTCTCACAAAAAGTTTTGCCTATAACTTGTATGTAACTTATGCAAATTACATACTAATTTTATATTGCCTGCCTCACAGTGGTGTGATTTGTAATTCATTTAGACTTCTTCTGCATCTAATATTTATCTAATAAAATCGCTTGTCGTAATGGAGTTGACAATTGAAAGTGATGGCATTGAAAAATAAATTAGCATTAGAAAATATGTCTGGGGATTTCCTTGTGAAAAGCAAAGCATTCCAAGGGAAATAGCATAAGGAAGCATAAGTAGTCCAGATGGTAAATTGTTTTCTATATAACGTTTAGATCTATCTCTAAAAGATTAGCTTTTTTATACATTTGTAAGATAGTCCCTGTCTTTAACATTTTAGTATTGTAAAATATTTTCCTTCAGTGATGGAAAGATATCAAAAATTTTCTTTCAGAAAGATCAGTATAGCTCTGGAGATCAGAAAAAGCCACCAGTGAGTATACAATCACTGTATACTTAAAAAAAAGGGGTTGATTATTTCTCCGTGTTTGACAGCCCACCCCGAAACATTTTTCCTGTAGTAGTGACTAAAGTCTGGTAGAACTTCACAAACATTTCTCAAACGAGTATGCTGATTATATGAGCAAAGAGATACTGGGACATTAGAGACATCAGAGATGGTTATTTTCATCTTCAATGCTAGGAAATCTCGATAATTCACACTATATAAGAAGTTTCAGGATAAAACAGGGAACTGAAAGCAGAAATCTAAGATTGAGAATTTATTAGCCTTTACTGTTTTATTGGCTTTTACAGTGTTATATCAGGGTGTATGGTCGTCTTGAAATCAGCTAATACAACAGATTCTTCCCAGTTGTTTCCAGATATTTAACTTCCAGTTCCTGACAGAAACACTTCATACATATAAACTTTCATTACCTATTATTAAATTTCATCCCATTTCTGTTACACCAGTCCTCAAGGTCATCCATTGTTTCCTGTATGATACAACAGTCCTTTATTGGAGCACCTCCGCTTACATGGTGTTATCAATATATTTCATCAGTATGCTCCTACTATTTTTTCTGCTGAGACCACTAATGAAAATATTAAATCACATAACTGAAAAATCACACTCTGAGAGACTCTTCTGTGTCTGGCTTTCACCACTTCCAGCAGGTATCTCACCTTCAGACAATTCCTTACCTATCTAACCTCTACTGTCTTGAGCTCAGATAATGTGGCACTCAATCAATTTAAAAATAGTGATGGATGAGAGCTACTCTATTTCCTATATCCAGAAAGAAAACAAAGATTTTATTAAAGAGAGGATCCAGGTTAGTCTACTTGGTTTACTTTTGATGCATAAGATACAAGCACATTGAGTTGAACAAGTAGGAGACATCTAAAGAAAGAGTACAGGAAAAGAAGAATTTTTTTGCAATTATTCCCTGTGCGTACCCTCCCACCACTTGGTAGTCAGTGGCTTGAAGTCTTGTTACATCAGAGGTCAGATATGGGTCATTATGTTTAACAGGTATCAATGAATCCACTAGGCCTTTTGAATCATTCATGCTTTTGGGCGCATCCTCTTGTGATCATGACTTGTATGATTTAATTATGGTTTTTTGTCAAGGAAATCTTTGCCTTTGTTTTTTCGAACTTCTTTTGTGATAGTTGAATTGAAAGATCCCTATTCTAATGTCATAGTAATGATGATTCCCTGTATATCATTATATAGGCCTCTATCATATCCTTCTTCAATTATCTCTTTTTCAAGCTGAAGACCTGTGGTCCATTCCACTGTCTTCCGGTATGGAGTGACTTCAAAATCCCTCCATATTCTTCCTGCCTTCTTTGACTCTTTCCTAGGTCTGATGCATTTTTGTGAGATGCAGTGATCAGAAATTCAGTGTTCAACATGAATATACAGTGGGTGGTTTTATAGCATTAAAAAATGTTTCCTGCTGTGATTTTTTCCTAATAATTTTGAATGTTCTAATGCTGCCTTTTTGACTGAGGTTGGAAGTTGGTTGTTATAGAGAACCAGTTACAATGACTCACAGGTTCTCTTCCTAAGCAGAATTTAGAATCCACCATTTCGAATGTATAGAAAGGGGTATTTATTCCCACACAGACTGTGTTGTATTTATTGATATTGAGTTCCATTCATTCCATTTCTGTGTAACATTCACAGCTGCTGTTTCAGACAAATACCTCTCTCTGATAAAGAAGTTCATCAGACATGACTGTTGAATTATGTATTCCTGAAGAAATCCCCCCAACTTTTTTTTTGATGAAGGAAGTCACAGTACAGTAGTGATGCACCTTTTAAAGTACTCTTAATTAGCAATGTTGCGTTGAGACACAGCAAATTACAGTGATGTGAAATTGCAACCCTGACACTGCAATGCCATGCAATTGCCATGGAACAGGTAATCTTTGTTTGCTTGCTCTTTATGAGAGGAAGAGAGAGAGAGTATCTTTAAAAATCATCATGAGAAGAAAGGACAAACAGACTTGGAGCCTGGATAGCTACATGTAATTTTTCCAGATTACTGTGTAGCTGAATGAAAACTTGCATGCAAAATAAAACCCAAAGTATATTAAAACTAAATTGTTCTATCCTTCAGTTTCTATTCACTTCACTTCCCAGCATCACCTACTTCCTAAATATCAGTTTTTAGACTGCAAGTGCAGTGGAGCATGCATGGCTTTTTGTTGGTTTTAAATTTTGTGGAGTTCTGACATTTTCAGGACTTCTCAGCTAGTCCTACATATTACTATATATATAGTATCTAACCAGATAATTAAAATTATTAGAAATACTTTCATTAGTATCAATGGAGAATCAAACTGGTAATTTATATAAAGTTATGCTATCTTTCAGCATGAAAAATGAAATTAAATGCTACGCAATTTATGCCAAGGCACAATAGTTCTGTTGTCTTTTGAAGATATCACAAACCCAAATGCACATAAAAGAATCTTACAGAATTTAAGCTTTATGTCTTGGAACATCCTCCATTATTTTTAATGAGACTGAAAATAATTTGATCTTGTAGATGTTCTGATCTTTATCTACCTTTAGTTACAAGAATTTCTATCTTATTTGTAGAAAGCGAAATAAAAAGTATGGAAGATATTTTGATGGGACTTCACTGTATCCACCGTAAAGTGGTTCAGTGAAAGAGTTCACTTTGATTTAGTAGTGACTGCCTCGTTGACTGTAATTGTTTTGTTAGCAATATATGTTCCATATACCTTAGTGCACAGATACCTGTGTTAGGTTTCTAATTCTGCCATGTGCATATAACAGTAAGAGACTTTATTTAAAAATCCTTTGAAGCATCATTAATGTTCTCCCACATTCCAGCTGAACTCGTTGATTCTTGCCTGTATCAGTTGAATCTATATTGAAAAAAGATAATCAGATTTTGCTTTCTTTTACAGAAGACTTCTGATTTTTTTAAACAACTTCAGACCAATAAAAAGACATAAATTAGATAAAGTCTGTGAACAAATTTTTTCAAATACACAGGTTTTCCACTGAGACAAACACTATATTTTGGTCTTCTTTTCTATTGGTATTTTACGGATAATAAGGTGTACATCTGAAATGATAAAAAGAAAAGTGTTTAATTACTGTTAGGGGAATAGAAATTCTGCCAGTGAAAATCATAATTCAAAAGCAGAAGGGTTAGTACTTTGGGGTAAATAATGAAAGCTGGTCTTTGGTGTTCCTGTTACTGCAAACCACAGGAGGAAGGTGAAGACTCCAGTCTACCTAATGTGGCAGCTACTGTTGATTTTTGCATGTAATGTTGTTCTCTTCTGATGAATCGCACACATGCATAACTTGCTGTCGGTTTGCTCTAATTATCGTAGATCATCTTCATGATTTGCCACTCTCAACCTAATATATTACGATAGCTGAAGTAATATGTTCTGTTATAATTGGTTGCCCACTATTGATGTGGGTAATGGATCTCTCCTGTGAAATACAAACAGTAACTAGATGCACAGCATGCAGGTGAGTTAAGTACCCACACTGCCCAGGAATCAGCGGGTATTCTTCATGACTTAGTCTCCAGACATATTTTTCTGGAAGCTCAGCATATCTCTAATTGCAATTATATTTTGTGTCCATCTTGTCTCAGATCATAGAAAAAGGGTTTCTGTGTATAAATATTTAAGTGTGAAAGTAAAAGGCAACACCAAGCAATTTTCTACAGACTTGGAGAAATATAACTGGCATAGAACTTTTCACAGAATTCCTGTTTATATTAGTAGAGTTGGTCTCAAGGATAATTCACATTCCAAAGAGGAAAATTACATCTTTAAACTGGAAACTGAGAGCTACGTTTTGAGGTGGCAAGTCTTCATATTACATGTTTAGTTCAGTGTAATCAATAGCATTAATAAATCAGTGGATTGACTGAATTCTGAAAGGACTGTAGCTCTCACACAATAAATTAATATCTGTGTTCTCCAAGTGAACACAGAAACACTGTAGTTAAGTGCACAGTTGGTGTAATATTGACTTTTTTTCCTGATATTTAGTCACTGTGTGTTCAAAGCTGACAAGGGCAATTATATCCTACAAGTGTCTATCAGTAACCATATTTGTGTAGGTTTTCCCCAAAACACTTCTTGGATTTTAAGGCCTACCCTCTTTTACACCTTCTATTCAAAACTTCCAAAATGAGCTGGAGACAAAACTTGCATCCTCTCAAAGTACTATTAAAGAATTTGATAAATATATGCTGGAGGAAAATGTTTGCAGATCAGCATAAGCTTTTTAAATATTTCACTTGGTTTCTTTCAGTAAATCCAGTTATAGGTGTTGAAGAGCAAACCATCAAAACCTTTAAAGGCTTAGCCTCTCTTTTCTCATCCTTACAGTTTTACACCTTTCTAAAATTACTTCAGAAATAAAAAGAAGTACAAAGAACACTGCATCCAAACCACACACAGGTTTAGCCTAGGGTGATTATCTTTAGTTTAAGTGAACAAGGTCTCATTTGACTGTGCATATTTCAAAAGTAACTTAGACTTGAATACTACTTTCATGACATCCATTGCAATAAATCTTTGAAAAGAATGAATTACATTCTAGTCAATTCATATTTATTTATTTGATGCTTTTATGTTACCTCTAAAATATATGACACAGCAGTTTTCCCTGAATTTTCTGCTCTAATTACAATTTACCTAATACTAACCTGATCACCTACCAGACAGTGATTATATTTCTGCATAACTTGCATAGTTGGTGGAAATACATAAATCATACAATGGTTTGGGTTGCAAGGGAGCTTATAGATCATCTAGTTCCAACTCCCCAGCCACGGACAGAGACACCTTCCACCAGACAAGGTTGCTCAAAGCCCTATCCAGCCTGGTCTTGAACACTGCCAGGGAGGGGGCAGCCACAGCTTCTCTGGGCAAACTGTGCCATGGCCTCACCACCCTCAGAGTAAAAAATTTCTTCCTTATCTCTCATCTAAATCTGCCCTCTTTTAATTTCAACCCATTACCCCTTGTCCTATGGCAACAGGCCCCGCTAAAATGTTTGTCCCCATCTTGCACATAAACCCACTTTAAGTACTGAAAGGCTGCTCTAAGGTCTCCCCGGAGCCTTCTCCTCTCCAGGCTGAACAGCCCCAACTCTCCCAGTCTTTCCTCACAGCAGAGGTGCTCCAGCCCTTGGTTCGTTTTTGTGGCCTCCTCTGGTTCTGCTCCAACAGGTCCCTGTCTGCCCTGTGCTGAGGGCTCCAGAGCTGGACGTAGGACTCCCGGTGGGGTCTCACCAGAGCAGAGCAGAGGGGCAGAATCCCCTCCCTCGCCCTGCTGGCCACACTGGTGGGGATGCAGCCCAGGGTACGGTTGGCCTTCTGGTCTGTGAGCACACATAATACAAAATAAATGATTTGAAGGAAATTTGCAGTTCGTTAAAATTTGGTAGTACAATAGAAATATACAAGTAGATATCACACAGATAATACATAGATAAAACATGATAGAGAAATGAGACAGCTTGGGATTTTGGTGGGGAAGGAGAGAGTTTGACACTTTAGTGTAGCATTTGAGGTCTAAATAGAATACTGTGTGTTTGTATGTCTGGTTTAAACATGGGAACTGTTGAAATCTTTGTACCGCCTTCAGTGATGTTGGCAGCTGGAATGAGGGGGCAAAAAGCACTTAAGAAAGTTGCATACTTGGGCTTGGATTAGAGTTGTGAAGGGCTTGGTATTGCAAAACATTCATTCTCAGCACCTTTTTGGCTGTTGTTAGAAGTACTGCTTTTGATGGGCCAGAATTTAATCTCAAAACTGATTAAAATAGTAATTATTTGATTAATCAGTGAAGAAATAGAGTTCCTTTAAAAGCTAGACTCCATTTAATTAAGAATAGTTTGAGATTTTAAACAGTGCAGATCTGAATACTAACATTCTGTGACAAATGGCTTTCAAATATGTTAGGTTTCTCTCAGAACTGCCGAAATTTATCCTGCGAAGCGTTCAGCAGCTATCTATGGTAAAAAGCTCCTTGTCGTATCATTCCATGCACATTGGCCATTCTCAGTTTCGTGTGAATGTTCGTCGTGATCTAAACATATAGAGTCAAGGGTGGGGCAGAAAAGTGGTCTATGCAAACAATAATAATGATGATACAAGTTAATCTTAAGTAAATGTAAAGATATAGTCTTTACATTGCTAACATCGTCTCCGTATACAGAGTCCTCTTTTGACTTTTCAATAATACATAGTGACACTTCTGTATGTACAACCTTGTTAGATACGATGCATTTTTCATAGTGCCATCAGCAGCAAAACTAATTGTATTCCATGTAAACAGAAAAAACGTTCTTCTGTTCAAGGAATAAATCTAAGTTGAAAAGACAAGGCTTATTGTTGGTGTATGCTTACTCAAAGCTTCTTGAAAAGTTAATAAAAGTGCAAAAATTAGTGTAGTCTTGTTCACAATAATTTAAGCAATTAAATATTCCAGTCGCTTTTAAATTCTCTTACCATTAGCCCTGTTGTTCTTGCATGTTTTACTCTTTCTTTCTATTAAGCAATATCCAGTAGATACTTCATAGTGAAAGTTTAGTTTGTTTTTCTGTTTGTTTTTGATAATGGACTTTGTGTGGGATAAAGTGTTGTGAGGCTGAAAAAATTGATTGGTATGGATGAACATGTAATTCAAGAAAGAGGTCTTTTGTTCACAAGAACCAGTAGTTATAGCACGAAATTCATACTTACAAATAGTTTAAGCAATGCCAGGTGTGATATGAGAAGGAATGCACAGTTCTCTAGTTATTACACATATTTTTAACGTTGTGCATGACATCACAGAGAGACCTATGCTTTAATGTTACTTTTTGCCATGTTACTTTTCCTATGATACCAATTATTTTAAGCATGTATGACAGGTAACTGGCATATTTATAGCTGTGAGGTTGCATCTCAGCAGGTTTTACCAGTAATACTGTGAACATGAAAATAGTATGTTAAGAATCTGTTCTATGGAAAAAGATATCATAGACATAGAAAATGTGCTAAACAACCTTTGACAAAAAACCCAGTCACTCCCGAGCTGAAGTACATAGTTTCTAAGTAATGACACTTTAAGATTAAAATGTTGCATATTCCAAGGCTGTCTTTCAAAACTGTTCCAATTTGCTGACAGGAGCTCTAGTGAATGTGCATCACTGTCAATAACCAAATGAATTAACAGCATGTTGTGGTTCTGTAGAGACCATATAGATATATTCCTGTTGCAATTAAATAAAAAATACATGCTTGTGTAGAGGGAGGTAAATCTTTATTGCTAATACACTTATGTTATTGGGTTCTACCGTGACAAGGGTATGAAATAATATATGTGCATAGAGCAGGCTGGTTTTGTCATGCAAGCAACAATCTGACATGTTTGTACAGAACAACGGGAGATGTAGTTATACGTAATCAAAGATGTAGAAAACTATAGATTTATACAAATATTTACACATAAATAACTAGTTATACATAACTATAGTATTTTATACATTTGTTCTATGCAAACTATTTCTATATAAACTATATGTATGATTATAGTTTTATATGTATGTAAAAAACTATAGTTATATATACATATATATATATTTTTGTATCTAACTATATGCTTTAAATTTTATTTGATTTTGTTCTCATATGAACTGTACCCGAGTGGATTTACCCAGACCCTAGAATTCTATTCTCACTGTGCCTTTCAGTTTTAGTGAGTTGTTTACATCAGAGCTTCTATTCCCCATACAAACACTGTGGTCTCTGATTCCTTGCATGGCTGGGATTATGGTAGCAAACTTGCTTACAACGGTAGGCTCTAAGGTCCATTCATTCATACTGAATGAGGCTGGTGCTGAGAACCTAGCACTATTTATTCTGCATAGACCTGCAACTCCTGGCTGTTTCCAATTCGTTTGTTACAAAAAACTTTGGATCAATTGTGCCAATGATCCAACTCAATAAACTAGTAAATAAAAATGCCCTACATGATCTTTGGCTCAGGACTCTTTCCAGCTATGTCTAGGGACGTGGCTCAAATACAATTTTTAGTTTCTGTGCCATAAATTGTTGTTTGTTAGATAACAACAGCAGCTCCACCTTACACTAGTTCCTTCTCGATTCGCAAACACTTGAGTCATTGTTACATGGAGGTTTTGAGAGCCCTTACCAACAAGGGTGGAGAGAGAATGTCTGTATAGAAAAACTCACCACTCCTTTTTACCATCTCAACATAAAAATGAGCGGGCAATCAGGTTCCAGTTTAGCGTCCTGAAACTGAAAACTATTGTTCTGGTGTACAAGATATTCTTCCCCAGTTTAAACTAACGTGTGGTTTCTCATAGATGTTAACATAGCAATGTAATCATTTGAGTTCCAAGTTAATAGACCTTTAATGTTGATAGTCAAAAAAATAGGATGTGATGGATCATTCCAGTGTTTCATCTGGCAGACAGCAGTAAAGTTTTATAAGCTTTTTTGAGTCACTTATACATAAAATAGCATTGACATTTTACCATCCCTGCGATTTTTGCATTTTCTCCATGGGATGAAAGGTTCCATCTCAGTACATATAATAAATTTTCCACTGACTTTGTGTGGGTGGTAAGCAAGAACCGGTATCTCTGGTGAACTGCTAGAAACTGATGCCATTGTCTAACCCTATGTGTCATGTCCCGTAATCATTCGGATCTATGGGAGACCTGCTGCCTCCTGGAAAGGCAGCTGAGGCCAGGCAACTGTACTGCTGCCCAGTTTCCTGGACTAGGTTCATTGTATATGACCTTCTGTTGTCTCCTTCCAGAAGCTAGTCAGGAGCAATTAGATGCAATTTCAGTTTTCTTGTTGAAGATTGGCAGTTCCACATTCTGATAGCAATAACTTCCTCTTCCTTTTCTTACACAGCAGTGCCTTTCAAAATGCTGGGATTCTTGTCCCGGGTCTGTTGTGAGAGTTTGTGCCTGAGCTGAACTACTACAGATTAACAGTTCAGTATTTTGATCACAAAATATCCTGATCACAACCTCTCTGCTCAGTGGTACGTTTCCCATTAAAACCAGCAGAATGATTAATCAGACTGATTTCGGTGAAACTGAAAAATTGCACATCTGAGCATCTCAGGAAGAGCTGATCAGGGATGAGCCTCCATTGCTGTTTGTTGGACTTCAACTGGCTGCTATTTTCAGTTTTCCTTCCCAAGTTTCTGAGTGCAGCACTCTTTGATCATGCTCCAGTAAATGAAGATCAGAGCATCAAAGGGAGTTAAATATGTTGGCAGTGAGTGTCACTGAGCTTGACTTTCAAGTGTGCAATGCTAGGAATATATTCAGAAATATGAGTTAAGTGAATCAGGACAGTTAGTCACCTAGAAATGGAATCATGAAGGGAAGAATTTTAAGCACAGAGTCAACTAAATCCACAAATAGGAAATATTGAAGGGAGCAGAGTAATAAGAATTCCTGCTTTTTCTTGAATTTAAATGTCTATTCCTGACGGCTGTGAAGTGATTGCTTAGAACTCATTAGCCCACCCTCCAGCGGTGGAAGATTAAATTTCTGCAACTGATAACTCATATAGAAAACACAAGGACAAAATTTAAGATTGTTGCCATAGATTTCTATACACTGATGTTTCAGGTTTGCCTTCCAGCTCCTTTGCTGTCTGGAGTTCAGAATTCCTGAACCTATGGTGCAGATATTCCGATTACACATACAGGAATAGTTACACACTCAGTCATGAAGTTAGACACAAGTCTGGTTATTGTGTATTTGGTTTTGTACTTGCTTATAACTAAAAGAAAAAACGCAAACACTGTAGTATTTGGGTCTGTATATGAACCAGAGGACTTAATGTTGCTGGTCTACACAAGCACAGAATTTTCACTTCACCCAGTTCTTAAACAAAATTTATGCCCACAAAAAGATGAAAAAAGGTAATGTGCAACACCTCTAAATGGGATCATAGAATGGTTTTGGTTGGAAGGGACCTTGAAGATCACCTAGTCCAAACCCCCCTTTCAAGGGCAGGGACACCTTCCACCAGACAAGGTTGCTCAGAGCTCCATCCACCCTGGCCTTGAACACTGCCAGGGAGGGGGCAGCCACAGCTTCTCTGGGAAACCTGTGCCAGAGCCTCACCACCCTCAGAGTAAAAAATTTCTTCCTTATATCCAGTCTAAACCTATTCTCTTCTAGTAGAAACCCATTACCCCTCATCCTGTTGCAACAGGCCCCGCTAAAATGTTTGTCCCCATCTTTCCTATAGGCCCTCTTCAGGCACTGGAAGGCCACAATAAGGTCTCCCTGTAGCCTTCTCTCCTCCACGCTGAACAGCCCCAACTCTCTCACCCTTTCCTCACAGCAGAGGTGCTCCAGCCCTCTGATGATTGTTGTGGTCTCCTCTGGCCCCGCTCCAACAGGTCCCTGTCTGCCCCGTGCTGAGGGCTCCAGAGCTGGACGCAGGACTCCCGGAGGGGTCTCACCAGAGCAGAGCAGAGGGGCAGAATCCCCTCCCTCGCCCTGCTGGCCACACTGGTGGGGATGCAGCCCAGGGTACGGTTGGCCTTCTGGGCTGTGAGTACACATTATTGGCTCATGTCCAGCTTTTCATCCACCAGTACCCCCAAGTCCTTCTCCTCAAGGCTGCACTCAATCCCTTCTCCACACATTTTGTGGTATAAAATCCCTATTAAATGTAGATTTATAGAGCCAGGTTCTCAAATGGTTTGAATCAATATTTTGGTAACTAGTCACCATACCTTAGTTTTTTTTTATATTGAGACTTTAGTTTTTCAGTACCTTGCCCCCCTCTATTGCTACAATTACATTTTAGTATTTAAGCTTCTTTCACTTTTATATTGATTATACAATCAAGATATTTATTCATTTTATATATGTCTGCACATTTTTTTTTTTTCATTTACAATCCAGGGCATAAACGTAGGGAGACATGTGTTGTGTCTCAGTACCATGTGGGAGAGTTTGCATTGCCTTTTGTTATCCAGTTTTGTGTTTACAGATAGACTATAGTATAGATTGTGGTATATGAACTATAGCAACTGTATTACAACATGCCAAATAGGTCGGTTTCAGCCAATTTGTAGTTAGCTCAGAGGATGTGATCTTGTGTAAGAAGATGACCACTTAGCAACCGCTTAGTAATGAAACAGCAAACAAATGAAACCTATACAAAGCAAGAAGATCCCAGACCTTAATACTACTATTGCTCCAAACTATCACGTGAGGGTTGGAGAACTTAGATTGTAAGGGTATAATTGCCCAGGGATTTCTTTGTTCGGGGTCCCTCTTCGAAGGCACTCAGATCAAGCTGTATCGCTATTACGAAGTGTTTTCATAAAGGAATCTATCTTCCGGCTAGTGTGGAAACCTAGAGTCGAGCCCTGTTATGATGGCTGGCATGTGTAATTTCCATAACACTCCTTTCTCCTCCTCTCCCCAGCTTTTATTGCTGAGCACAACCTCATGTGCTGTGGGATATCCCTTTGGCCAGCTGAGGTCTGCTGCCCTCTCCCAGCTTCTGGTGCACCCCCAGCCCACTCGCTGGTGGGGCAGCATGAGATGCAGAAGAGGTCTCAACACTGTGGAAGCACTGCTGAGCAATAGCTAAAACATCCCTGTGTTATCAACACTGCTTTGGTCACGAATCTAAAACACAGCCCCATACTAGTTACGATGAAGAAAATTAGCTCTATCCCAACCTAAACAAGTACACTACCATTATCTGGATCATACTGATGCCACTTCTTCTGATGCTTTGATCAGTCAGCCAAAAGTCTAACATTTAAAGAGAAAAAAACACAAAATGCTGAGCTTTTACACTTCACCTATTTTGCTTGAAATAAAAAAAATTACTGGTGAAATGCTCCTTCACACTACATTCTTAAAATGCTTAACGTACAGTGAAATGAAAACATTTTGTCACAGGAAAAAGTATTTACACAAATATAGGAAGTGTACATTTTTTTCACATTTGATCCATCATTGTAAGTTATTATTATCACTTGCAAAATCACCACATTATTAAAGGATCAGAGAAAAATTGTGCAGGCTTTTTGGATTCTTGTTTGAAAAGGAGTTCTAGGAGCAAAAAATTGTTGTGCAGTTCAAGACATATTGTATTATTTTTTCTTCCCTTTTTGTCAGACAGTACAGTGTGAAGATAATTGGAATGTAAGAAAGATAAGAAAGAAACATGATTTTCAGATACTGTTGTTATTGGCAAGGGCTTTTTTCCATGTATCCATTTAATTTATTAATGCTCAGTCTTTATATGTGAAATACTCGGAAATTCCTGATTAAAACAGAAAATCTTTTTATACTTATCTTCAGCACACGGTAAGCATGTCGTGCTTATGACAAATACTGTCTGAAAATAGCTCTTTGTGTACATGCTAAGTGCCATTAGGTTTATTTTTCTTTAAAAAATAATCATTATCTTTTCCATATGTTTTATTTTTATTATTGTTGAATACATTGGCTTTGCAAAGCTATGGCAGAGGGATTTGTATTATATTTGCTGGTGCATACATCAACAAAATTGCTAAGTTGCAATTGAAAATTCACATAATCTGTGCTAAAGCTAGGACGACCTTTCTGTAAATTTTATATTAAATTCTCAGGACACATGATCAGTTTTCCACAGCAGCAGAAAGGAAAAAATCTTTTCATGTGTGACCTGCAGGAACGAAATGTGAAAGTAAATGAGGTACAATGAACATGGGTCTCCAAAATGCTGTTTTTACATTTAGTATTCAACATACAATCAACACTTCCATATGGTTCAAACAAATAAAATTGCATTTTACAGTGTAGTAACATGTCAGTCCAGCAGCAGCTATAATAAATATTTTATTACAGATAATCTGCATCTTATTTAGACTTTAGGAAAGATACACAGTTTGTGAACACATTGTATGCCACAATGCAAAGAGGAAAATAATGGTACAGATAATCATCTAATGTTTTGATTTTTTAAGTTACTGTGGTATTTTGTAATAATAATTAAACATTTAAAAAATAAAAATATGTTTGATGACCAGTTCCTCCACAATCTATTCTCATTGCAGATTCCTGGATCATCGGAGACCCACCAGCATAACACCACATAGAAAGCTGAAGGTAAGATGAAACATCCTACAGCCTCAAGCTCTGGTGGCACCCCGTATGTTGCACTGGTGCTTTTTGAATGACACACAGTTGTCTAAATGACAGAATAGAGCAAACTACAACATTACTGTAGGCCAGTATGTTCTACTGACTTACTCGCTATCAATAATTTATGCTGCTGTATCTAATTTACTGTTGTTGCAAAAACAGTGTAGGTCAAAATACAAAATGGGATAAATTCACATAGCACCAACTTTAACAGCTGTATGTATTTTGTCCAAGAAGGAATATCCAGGGTGATAAATTCTCTACTGTAACCAGACTTATCAAGAATAGAACATAATTGAATAAGTAATGAAATTCTCAGAATGAATTATTAAATTTCTTGTGAGAGTTCTCAACTTTCCGCAAAAACTGCTCTTGCCTACATATGCCGTATTGTGATGCTTTTTAATAATGCCCCTCTTTAATAATTTGCAAATGTCATTTGTATCTGTGACCTCAGCTCAGCTGAAAGCACATAAGGTACCGGAGCTCTGAAATGGCAGCGGTTGGTGCCTGCTTGGAAGTGTTTGTATTTGGAGGCGATCTGGCTGTGAGCAAACCTTACTCTGCCCGATCAGTACTTAAATAGCAACTCTACTTTATTGAACAAGTACCTGGGTTTCTGGTTTTTTTTTTCCGCTTTGGTTTTAGCTCAGTGATTTTCCTCAATGGTAACCAAAGTCAAGTAATTTAAAGCTTGTGAACCTCACAAAAAGGGTTCATTTAAAACCATATTCTGCATCTTGTGACACCAAATGGAAAGTGTGTTCTTCTGTATGACTACAAAAGATTTTAGAACAGTGATCAGATACGCGTTCTGCTCATTAATGTTTGTACAGTATCCTGCCTTAAAAGAGCTACAGTTTCCTAGAGCAAGTCATTCAGAATTCGACTACACTCTTCAAGTTTAATGGGTTGAGCTCTTTGAGTTCCCCTACCTCCTCCTGATTGATGGTTTGTTTCTTCTTTTAATACAAAATTCAGTAAAATTTCCCACAGTGAAAAGGGTCTTTTAATTATAAAACACCAGCATGTGGGAATGATTCAATTTACACATCAGAAAAGTTCAGTTACTTGACCATAATTTATTTTTTGTGCTGATCATTTACAGACCACAGATTCTTCTTTTTTTTTTCCCCTCTCTCTCTCCCTGCCTTGCTTGCTCTCTCTCCATGTAAAAGAATAAAAAATCTCAATAACCTGGAAAAGGCTTTAGATATTATTTCATTCAGTCACCAGAACTAGAGTCTTCATTATCAGACTTTTTTTACTGGCTTTTATCCCTTTCTCATTTTCTAGCTACATTGTCATATTTAATTTAGATGTGTTCTGTAATTGCTGAGTAATACAGTTTTTTCTTGAATCTGACAAAGGGACAGTGTAAGTAAGGAGGGGCAGCGTATTTCACTCATGGAACTATGAACATAAGAGATACTACCTAAAAAAGATATTTGCAGTTCTAATGTTCAATGCAACACAGCTGACTGCTGTGACCTCCTTCAGTAGCCCTCTCCAGCACTTTAACTTGTCTCCTGTGCGGGGATAATGAAGCTCTATAATTTTTTTTTTTAAGGCTTAATTAATTAATACTGAAATAGAGGTCTAGACGGAATGGAAAATTTCCACGTACTTCCTCTATGCAGTATTAGTCTTCTTTATTGTTTTATTTTCAGAACATAGCTTAGGACTTGCATTGGTAGCTGTAGCAGATTTTAATGACAGATCTTTGTAGATTCTGGATGTGATTTTCCTAGCAAAATCAAAAAAAAAAATCTTACTTTGCACTTAGTATGGGCATAAGAGAAATAAGCTGTAAAAATGTCCAGAATACCATTTTTACAGGTAGTTTTAAATACATTCACAGAAATGTTCTGGTATTTATTTTGGTTTTAATCAAATGTGTCTTATGACTGAGAACTGTTAGATTATATTATGCTCATTTTAGAATTAAAAAGTACTTGTACAGAATTGTAGGTATGTATCATTTATTCTAGGTATTTTGGTATTCAGCTGGGTACCTAATGATATATGTTGGGTGGCTGTTTGTTGCAATATGCATACAAAGGCAATGTCCATGCTACCGAAATACACCGTTGCTACTTCTTTGCTTTTTTAGCATTTAATTTAGTCTGTTTTCCACTTTGTAAGGGATGTATGAATGCTACTTTACTAAAATATGTTATACTTGAGGCAGCAGGACAGTTCTTCAAATTCTTTTCAGCTATTTCAAAGATGCTCCTCCTCTACCCTGGACTAAGCATTTAAACTAAAATAGCCAACATGAATGCGTGTTTTGTAGTATCCCTATAAGATTGAAACTGAAAAGCTGTTTTTGTTATATCCATACCTGCTGCTGTTTGGGTATGCTTTTATGTAGAAACACAAATGTATCCCTGGATAAGACTTCTGAGCTGAAACTAGCATGTGCTTGTAAAACTGACCAACGTAAGATGTGAGCTTCCATTGCCTGTTTAGCCATTACAGGCTAAAGGAAGCCAGTAATTCTACCAGTTTGATTTTACAAATTTAGTTTTCCACCACTGCAGCTTTCACTAATTCACCTGCACCTTGCTGTGCTCAAATCTTTCTCGGTAAAGGGAACTCAGAGCACACAGGGACAGCAATAGTCAAGATCAATGAATACAGTAACAGATCTTTCCACTTCTTATTAACATTTATGCAAACATACATCTTAATACTGTAGTATGCTCAGCATTTATTTCTAAAAGCTAATTTTTAAAATTCTTTATGATCTCTGAATAAGATTATATCTTCCATCTGACTGGCATGTTGTGCTGAGTAAATACTTACATACCTGATCTCACAAATATTCATATGGAAGATGGATTGCACTTTTCTTACACAAAAGTAGCGTTGGATATATATAGATAATCTGTGTTTTGGTTTAATCTTTTTTTTTTTTCTGAAAGCCATCAGTTAATTGAACTCCTCTGTTTTACTACATCAGTACACCTGAGCCATGAATAGGCAGCGTTTTCAGATGGCTCCCAAGGCTGATACCCTATTCAAACATTGTGTGTCCTGAAAGATGCGACCAGTTGGTCACTACTGATGCTGCTGGTGCGGTCGGAGTCCTGTGATGATGTGTCTGGTTCTTCTTGGCCTTTTTTGGTATTTCCCATAACGACTTCCAGGTCTGTTTCATTTAGCAAGTAAGCCCTGTAGCAGTTCTCAGTAGGTCTGTGTTCCTACAGCTGTCAACAGTTTGCAATAGTGTAAGTCCGCAGCAGATCTCAACTATAGCTATAAAAAACCCATATGGTCCTGGTGTCAGGAGGGTCTCTACTGAAATAAAATTTAAATACTTTTAAACCCTTTACTTCCAGACCATTATGTTATGACTATTTACTTCTCTAAACAATAAGCAAAAATCAATAAACTTGTACAAAACTTACTAATCTTGGTGGTGAATGAAAGTCTTTCCTCACAATTTTTATCATGACATTTTTAATGATCGTTTATTTTCAACTCCTCCTCTGTGGCTTCAGTACTAACAGTTTGCTTAAATTTGTATTCGTGACAGTCAAATGGTGTTGTACACTGTGTTAAAGGTTGGTATTTCAGTAGAGGTTTCTGTATTTAATAGATGGCTTAATGATACAGTTTTGTGGCAGAAGATATTATTGTCATAACTTTTTTCTTTTTTGTTTTTTTCTTTTCCTTTCATGACAATGTATACAAGGGTGTTGAGTGTCAGTAAGACTGCAATGTTCTCACCCAAATTCAAAGAGCTTATGGCTTCCGCTGTGTTGTATATATTTTTGGACATCCATGGAATTTTTCATTTAGTAAACAGGGATACAGTGACTTAGCGTCTCCTGTTCTAACTCAATTCTGTCTATGCACTATGTTAACAGCATCTCGAGTCCTTGCATTGTTGATACAGGAATCAGAGCTGAATTCCCAGCTGATAGTAGGCCCACCTCCCTAGTATTGCACTTTTGGGGTGTTTTTATTTTTTTTTTACAGCTATGCATCTCTATGATTACTGTTTAAATATTGATATGATTTGATCAGAGGGCTGGAACACCTCTTCTGTGAGGAAAGGCTGAGAGAGTTGGGGCTGTTCAGCCTGGAGAAGAGAAGACTCCAGGGAGACCTAATTGCAACCTTCCAGTACCTGAAGGGGGCCTATGGGAAAGATGGGGACAAATGTTTTAGCAAGGCCTGTTGTGATAGGACAAGGAGTAACGGTTTTAAACTAAAAGAAGGCAGATTTAGACTGGATATAAGGAAGAAATTATTTACTCTGAGTGTGGTGAAACACTGGAATGGGTTCCCCGGAGACGTGGTCGATGCCCCCTCCCTGGAAACATTCAAGGCCAGGTTGGACAGGGCTTTGAGCAACCTGATCTATTTGAAGTTGTCCCTGCTCACTGCAGGGTGACTGGACTAGATCACCTTTAAAGGGCCCTACCTCCTCCCCGTTACTATCAAATCTTTGTCAGGCTACCTGTATTTATGAGCTGTAGAGAGGCATGCCAGTGGAAATATTTTTTCAAGTTGTCCTCAATAGAATTAAAATGTGTCATACTCAGTCATGAAACTATCATCTTCTCATGGCAATCAGTCAGTCAGTTATGGAGACCTGCATTATTGGATGGATGTTTTTATGTTTCCAGACACCTCTAGCATCTTTACACAACATTGCACTGTTCGGCTTATTAGTTGTAAATCTGAGAAATGAGTTCTCAAAAAAAATAGCTTAGCCACCAGTAGGCAGTGGCAAAGATGAGGCTGATATCTTCTCTGCCATCAAAGCTGAGGGCCTGGTCTGAAGTCCTGAGCTGTAAATCAAGTTAGCCTGGGAGTCAAAGGCCTGAATTCCTGGGCTTAATTGCCTTTCTGTACAGACTACTTCTCAGTCTTCCCATTCAAAATCCAAGGATAGGGTTAGTGATGGTGCTAGTTCCTCTATTTAGAAAATTGTTTCCTTGAAAGTAGAATAGCTTGTTTCTAGGTCCTTCTCAAAACTACGTATCTTGCCTCTGAGCGGTAGCCCTGAAGACCAGCCACAAAATGGCATCAGGAGAACCGATCACTATTCGGCCCAGTGCTTTGTGTAAATAGTTCTGGATGGATGGACTAAAGCCAGGATTCTCCTCTCCTGGTAAAATTCCACAATTTTCTGCTATGCTTATCAAGCGAAATTTCTCTTTCTCTAATATTTTTAGTCATCAGGAATTCAGTGTACCCCCAGTGTACAGCCCCTCTTTAAAACCTCTGCTTGAAATGTATTAATTTATTAATTCAACGTTTCAAGCCAATGAAGATATTAAAGCTGTTAAATTTGAGTCTGTTATCATTACAATCAACATCATACATTTAATCAGAAGTGGCCAGCGCTGTTTGATCTGTAATGAGCTCAATTTTGTCAAGCTATTAAGCAGTTCCTGAACAGAACTATCTTAACCTGCTTAATAGCAGAATAAAGTGAAGAGATGCCTGCTTTGTACAGCTCAGATGGCCTCAGGTGGAAACTGACTGCTAAAACACATTCCTATTTTGCCACTTGAGTAAGATCCTGAATCCCTTGGGATTCCAGCAGAAAGAAGCTAGCCCTTACTCTTGAGCCTCAGCGCAGCCTGCTGGCACAGCCACAAGCAAGAGATAGTAGCTATGGAGTTAGTGCTCTGTTTCATCTAGGCAGGGCTGAACCTATGCATACAGGTCACCAAGTGTCTCGGTATGAAGTGTTCTGGGAAATACATATATTGTAGACATGGCACTTAGAGACAAGGTTTAGTGGTGGGCTTGGCAGTGTTAGGTTCACAGTTGAAGTCCATGATCTTACAGGTCTTTTCCAACCTAAATGATTCTGTGATTCTATAATTTATGTTTTTTTAAATCTGAAAGTATGAAAACTTACCTTTGTCCTTAGGAATCATTTCTGCCTTCATTGATAGGGTTCTCCCTTGGAGCATTTGCAGAGACAACAGGCAAAATCATGGATTCCTTTTCAGAGTACAGAGCAATGGAAAAAACACTGTGTCTCGGGAAGTGCTATGTTGGTACAATCCAGCATTTTCAGTACTGCCTTTTAGGACCCTTTACCGTTCGGCAAAACTTGCTTTTAGTTCTACAGCTTGTTGATATTAACAGAGATATTGTTCAACCCAGAAGCAGAGAGTAAATATCCCAGGTGATAAATTCTAGAAAATACTGTCATTGCTGGTCTGTAAAAATTGTATACTACCTGGATAGTAGAATAGTAATATCCTACTTTCTATGTAGAAAACCAAGTTCTTGTTTCAGGAAATATGTTTACAATTAAATAGAAGTTGTTTTTTTCAGATATTATGAATACATCTGAACTAATTAGGGTGTGGGTGTATTGAGTAGCTCATTAGATAAAAAAGAGCAGGGACTTTTCCTTTAATAAGTCTCCTTTTTTTGTTGCTTTTGTTTTGCTCATACTGTTATCACTCGCATGCCAAAAAAGAAGCAAAAAAAGTGAAGATTTTGTTGGTTGCTTAAGCAAAATGTTAAATAATGTTGACAGTCAGTTTCACTTTTGCAGCATGCTAATAACATGTCCAAAAGTAGTCCAGGTGATCCTTTGAGTTGCCACAAGTATTGCAGCCCTGTTATTTTAAAATGCTCAATTATTTTTGAGCCACTGAACTATTGTTTCAAAAAGCATTTTGTTATTTCCCTTCAAGAGGCTACAAATCTTTTCTTGTGGTTTGTTATGGTTCTTTGAACTACCTTTTAGGGCTAATTTGTGATAGATTTTGTACTGTGATTTTTATATTTAGTCTACTGAATCCATCTAACCTGAATAGCCCGAGGGAGATAAGTCAGGAAGCATAGAAACCAAGTAAACCTGAGGCTGGTACTTCAAGCTGAACCAGAAGCTAGTATAACTCAATTTGTCAATGAGAATTTTTCTTGAAAGAACAAAGAACTTGATTTTTTTTTTTCAGTGTTCTGCCTTTACATTTATAAGTTGTGATTTCTGCATGTTTCGTGCAAAATAACAGGATATGAGTTTCTGCTGGTTTGAAGTAGAGTTTAACGATCCCTATATAAGGGGTGGAGTTTCCTGAAACTGAGATTTGACCTCCAGATCTACTCTGATGAGGTTCTGAAGAGGCTTGAGACATTTCCTTTAGTTAATAGCAATAGAAAGGGACGTTTTCATGCATGCTGCTCATCTGAATTGATGGCAAACTGGTCTCAGGTTCAGTTGTCATCCATATCTTTTCTCCAGCACTTGACAGATACCGAGAAGCGGCTGTGCACTGCCTCGGTATGCTTGAGGCTACTGTACAAATTATGTACATCAAAAAACTTAGTTTAACATTATAGTAAGACAGGCAGAAAGGTGAGCAGAAGCTTTATCGTTGTGAGTAAGATGATCATTGATCTGGTTGTCTATTAATGGGAAAACACCAAGCAAGGACAAATCATTTGAATGCCACAAGTCAGTGAACCAGGTGGAACTCATTCTAGATTAGGGAACTGGTTGGTTATACATAGACTTCCCAAGAATTGTTCAGTCGTATCTAAATTAATAGCAAGTGCCAAATTCCAGGTGTGGAAAACAGATGTAAGACACAGGCTCCATGTTAAAATTTTAATTCACTTGATAATAGCTGTGTCAGAGACCATAAAACAGTGTAAAATACATGCTTCATTTATTCACTTGTTATCAGTCACGTGGATAATGCTCTTTGTACAGAAGTAGGGATCCTTAACGGGATCCTACGGAATTTTGGGAAAGACTCCAAAAATTACAACTCCAGCACATGTGAAGGTGAATGGGAGGCCTGAGGTACACCATACACAGTCCAATTCCAATTTGTTTTTTTTCAGTAAAACTTTGATACGTACTATTTCACATCCCTTTTGTCAGCAACAATGTTAACTACGCTGGTTTTTTAAATAAAAAATTTAACATGTGAAGGATTGTATTCCTCTAGTCTGCTCGGTACACAGTTGACAAAGGTAGTTATGTGTTTAGTCACTGAGACTGAACCTGATATAAAACGCAATGCAAGCTGCCTTACACAAATATCTAACAGATACGGTAACTGTGCCTGAGTCCAGGAGCTCCAGGTGTGATTTTGGAGACTTCACAAGTGTTCCTATTACTGAGTACATATCTATCATGTGGAAAAAAAGGTCTAATCTCAGCTGCAAATGCTGAGAATTACATGTCATTTCCCTTCGAGCAATAAATGCTCCTTTGTCTATCTGGGTTTTTTGTATGTTATTCACAATAATTCCTAACAGTGCTGCTCTATGTCATTAAAATATCAAAATCTAATAAGTCAGCTGGCAATAAATGGAAAAAATAGAAACCCATAGCAAAGATTAGTGATGTCTAAAAGTGGTTTATGGGTCCTAGTGGGATTCCTCCTTTTTTAACAACAAAGTGCAGAGTGAAAGAATATGCACAGCTTACTTTGTCTTCCTATTTCTTTTGATCTGAAAGAACAATCAGATAAGGCTGATTTCTGAAGACAGTTCAGAATGAACAGATTTCAGTTGCCCCCAGTGATAACCATCATTGTCAACAGGAGGCATTGCAGGTACTGACACTAGAGCCTTAAATGTTCAGATACTGCACATTTTATCTTTTATTTTAAAAACTACTGCTGGGAACTCTCTTTATAGAATGCAATGGATGATGAGTATTTAGAAGAAGAATGAACCCTGAAGGAGAATAAAGCCCAAGCCTCAGAGACTGTCAGCGAACACCAGAAGGACAGAATAATTTAAGGTTAAGGTGGGGAATTTCATGCACACAGAAAACCTGAAACTGTGGAAAAAGGAAGGATAGAACTCGGGAGTTACAGGCTACAAAGCCAAAATTAGAAGAATTTAGAGGCCCTGTCCTAATGGGCATTTGTCCAGATTAGTGAATGGGTAGGCACTCAGTCAGAGTTCGACAGAACTAAGCGCCTTTGCATAGGGAAAGCTCAGAACTGGAATACGTTGAAGTGTTGATAATCAAAGTTGAGGTATCTGGATTAAACCAGTGTACAGAAATGCTAATTGCTGCCTTCTGTAAACCGTGTCATTTAACAAGTGCTATCCGTCCCTGTAACACTCAAGCTTCAGCTCTCAATTTTTGAAGAAAATATTGATTTTTGGCACAGTGTGACAAGTTGCATTTTACATGACTTATACATTGTACAAAGTTCACTGAACGTGGCACAGTGTTACGCAGTGTATTATGAAAACTGATTGTTTACAAATGTAAATGTATTTATGTTGTTCTGATTTAAGGGTATTTACGCCCTGCCTGCTGCACAATGATGATGATTATTTGTTAAGTTAGTAGTTATCTGTCTTTATGATTATCTAAGTTAGTAATTGATAGCTTCATGGACCTCAAGACCAGCATAAAATACACTAGTACCACTCATCAAGGACAACTAATTTTGAATGAGCAGACACAAATGAATTCATAATTGGGGGGGGGGGGAATGCTTATCACTGCACTACAGTTTAAAAATTCACCTGCAAAATTCATGTTATTCCTTATCTAGTCTGCCTTCAAATAGCTTGCTCTGTCTACTCAACCCAGATATGGCATTCAAACACTTTGTCTCCAGTCACTCCACTGGTGCTGTTGTTGCTTTCATGGGTTTTGGATAAAGTCCTTCATCTGTTTTTACACTCATACCTGGGGCAAAGTTTATCAATTATGCAGAGTTTCCAAAGATCGTGACTAATAGAAGCTCCGTTGCCAGCTGTGTCCCCCTGACATACGTGAGAAATATGGAATTACTAGAGATTGACTCAAACCATGCTGACATTTATGAGCACATGGGCACATGGTTTAAATCTAAGGAAGTCTTAGAATTATTTAATTTTTTCTAGTGTCTGACAAGGCTTGAGTAGAAGGTGGTGAATCTTGCAGACCAGTAGGTTTTTCCAAGGTGTTGACACAGCAAATGCAGGTGCCGATGTGTTGATGGCTGGGTCTATGATTGTAAATGTTTGCAGGTAGTAAAGAAGAAAAGTCAAAACATACATGTGAAAGTCGCAGACACTGAGAAGTGTAGCTAGAGGTCTCTTCTCTTCTTCCTCCCCTCCGTTATCTTGGGTTATTCCTTGATCGTTTCACCAGTTTCTACCTGTGTGGGGAGTGCATGGTTTTTAGGACACATTCAGTTTGTCCCTTTGGGTTGGTTTTAGCTACAGCCACTCTTGACGCCAGGCCACCCACTTTCCTGAGCATACAGGAATGCCTTCTTTTTTTTTCCCCTGAGTTTCCTTTACTGGTCAGTCACTGCCAGTTCTTCTGACCTGCAAGGAAAATATAATGCCATAACTTTCCTGTGTATCCCTCAAAACTGATGAAAGTCTTTCTGCAGGAAGATCAGGGCAAGTAAAGTTAGGAAGCACCAGATGACTTTTGGGCAGCTCCGTGTGTGTCTCTCTGGCATTCATTTTTATCACCACCCAGCAGGGATATCTGTTAGATAATGTTCCAGGAACACAGTTTTACACAGAGCTGTACATAATGTGAACATCACTGCTTTGCACGCTGCACAGAAAGGGTTGCAGTGACGGCAGGTGTGGAATATGACTGCTCAGTTATGTACCCTGAAACAAATTTTTAAAATGAAAATGTAACATACCAGGTGCAAAAAAGTTGAACAAATATCAGTGTGGTTTATTGTATTTTACTAAACAGTTTCTAATTAGATGTGCATGGCATGAAGGCAATGGAAAAAAACTGCATAGAAAACATGTGTTGCAAATACCTGTAAACTTTAAGATGGGCTCTAGGTTACACTGAGTTTGATTTGTGGTAGTGAAACACATATTAAACATAGAGGCACTTAAGCTCTAAAACCAATGAGAGTGTCCTCTTTAAGTAAGCATAATCCAAATGCGAGCCAGCTGGGCCCTGCAGAATTTTGACCAGATTTGTGTATATTGGGCAGATAAGCATGACCGTGGCTCTGGTGTCCTCTACTTCTAGCAAACATGCACCAATAGGTAACTGGAGAGTGAAATCATGCTGTGGGCTTATATAAAACCAGAGAGCTCCATTTCCCTTAAAACTATGTAGACCGAAAATCTGATGCACAAGAAAAACATATTTTTCGCATATATCTTCCCCTAAAAATGCAAAAGATCTCTTTATACTTCGTGCAGCAAGTTTTTGTCATAGGCACTGATCTGAAAGCCCACCTTGCTGATTTTTTTCATGACTCAAATACCTGCACATTGCTTTAATTTTTATGTAAAGTTACACAGTGGTGACCTATTCCATAGCCCTTCTATGATGGGGCAGTATGAAAACCTTTCTTTCCTTGCCCACCGAAGAAATCATTGGGGTTAAATGACAGGGCTCTACCAGTGATTTGCCTGTCACAGAGAACTGTAAATTGCAGCCTGTCTCCAGGATAGTGTTTAGGCGCGTTCTGAGATTAATGGTTTTGCATAGACACTTTGGACCTCAAATGATTTTGAGATAAGCTCCATCAAGAAGATTCTTCCAGCTTGAACTCAACTGAAAGCGCTCTGTATTTTAGCTACATTTACATGAAACTTTGTTGGTATGGAACAGACAGTATCTGATATAAAAATGAAATGGTGTCTCTTGTGTTCCAGGCTACATAAAAATTTTCACCTCCAGCTTAACTCTTTGTGACAGATTTCTTTTTTTATGGTAGTTCTTAACACTTTCAAATAACAGACAGCAATGAGACACCTTATTTAAATGATTGAGCAGCCCACATCTTTTTTCTTAAAGGAGCATAGCTTGGAAGGAAAGGTCTGTATCCTAAATTTACAGATGAGGAAGCTAGATAAGGTATACACACCACCTGGGAAAATATCTCTGTTTGAGAACGTGGTAATTCATTCACTTTTCAGAACCTCAACTGATAATTGATATGTGTTCTTCAGTGAATGAGATATGATTCAGGAACTCTACATTCAGACAAAGGTAATAATAAGGTTTTGATTTTAATGTGGTAAAGAGAAAATGTTTGTCAGAAAAATGCAACAAAAGTAGACATTCCTTTTTCATGTGTTCGAGTGACCTGATTAAAAAAAAAATAGGAAGGCAACACCGTTTATTATTAGTATCAATCAGTTTTCAGCTCTTCTGAATATATGCCGAAAATTGTATGATTTCAGTAGAATATTAGACAGTCAGATGCCCCGTCAGTAGCAGTGCCATGCAAGAACCAGCATAACTAGCTAAATATTTGTATCTTTCTCATGAGTAACCTGTAGTTCATGTATGCTGCCTTTCCCCCAGGCTGAGAGTCAATCAGTTATTACTTAAACAGCCTAGCAACTGTATCGTTGACCAAATGCACCCCAACAGAGTCTGACAGCTTGTGGCCTCCTTGTGTTACCTGGAGTAGGAATTTTCCTGTCAGATGACACAGGATGTCTTCCCTGTTCACCTTAGTATTGGTGCAGTTATATGCCCTCAGGTTTCTGAGCTGCATCATGTGATTAAAGGAGAATTAAAAGGTCTTTTCAGGGGAAAAAAAAAAAGTAGCTCTTCTTCTCCAAATGATATGCAGATTTGTTCAAACATTATAGAAACATCTTCATGATTTTTTAATTTCAGTGTTTAAGTTTTTACATACAATATTTGTGAATCTTGTTTATAGTATTTGTGACTGAAACATTGACTAAGATATACAGAAGACTGAGATGGAAACAGAGATGGATTTGGTCAGAGGTTTATTAAGTCAAAGTAGCAAACCTTAAGTGGGGTCTGTGCAGGGAGTTACAGGCCTCCCACCACAAAGCCCCACAGCAAATGCAGCTTCTTCAGTCAGCCTGCCAGTGGTTTGAGCGCTCCCTCTTTCTCCGCTAGCAAAGACTTCACATCTCTAATTTAAAGGCCCAGGGTCCACCAGGAGAATGCATGAAAATTCCCACTGCTGCAAGCCAATCAACTGGAATTTTATTCATCGTGAGCAGGGGCCTCAGCCTCCTAGTGACTGATCAACAGCCATACTCTTTTAAAGCCATTTAAAAAAAAATAATAATCCATGACATTGTAAGACAAAAAGATACAAACCAAGTGAAACTGAAAACAATTTGGGTTTAATGGGAAAGCATTCTTCCCTGTTTCTGGATGTGGCAATTGGTCAGAGCCACAGACAGCTACTATACACAGAGAGCTCCTATAGCAGCATTGTAGTTCAGAGTACGTGAGGCAACTAGATGTGAGGGGCTTCTGAAGCCCTAGGGTGAAGTTTAAATGATAAATGCAGTAAATTAATGCCTTTCTTCCACTTTGATGGAGAAGTGAGGTCATCTTTCAGGAGGAGCCAGTTTTGTGTTACTCGGTGTGCATGATTCTCTCCTTTAGAGACAGTTGTTCCCGTAGTGCCGCAGACTGCCATTGCCTTCACTCGCTGAAAACTGGATAGGCAAGCGATTACTCAAATGAAAAAAAAAGGCAACCCAAATCCCCGCACAATGTATTAGTGTCAAAATACTTCAGTTAAAATAGCTTAACTTGTTTGTTTTAATGCAGCTATGGAATGTACTTCATAGTGTTATTTTTTAAAAAAAACAGAGCCAAGGTTTACAAAAAATATAAAACAGAATGTATGTAAAAAATCCTATTCCGAACGTGATTAGTGCATGCCACTTGCAAATGTCAGCAGTTATTTTTAGGGGAGAGCATTTGTAAGATCTGGCAGAGAACTCTTGAAATGTCAGGAGGGTAAGAGGAAGCAGAGCAGAAGCCAGTTACGTATACAAATGTGTTAGAGGATTGTAGCAGTAAGTCCATCATTTTTTAAATGACAAGATGAAGCTGTCTTGAAATCGACCTCACAGATTGTAGTTCCCTCCCCATGTCATAGGTGTTGTGCAGACAAGACAAAATTACTTGAATTTTTGAAAGAAGCTTGGTTTCCTTCTAACCTGAGGAAAGAGCTTGTTCTCCCCCTCCCTTCTTGTTCACAGATGGATCGGTATTGTTAAACAGTATCTTGCACTCTACTTTTATGAGATGTGTGTTACACTTATGTAATTCCTTTCTGGTAGATTTAGCATCAAGATTTGCCTCAAAATATCTAAGAAAGTGTGTACTTGATCTTATATATATTAAAAAAAAAAAATCCATTCAAAGCCCACTGGAAGCTAGAAAGGGAAGGGCAGTTCTTTGACATCCTCGTTCACAGGCTTGGGGATAGTGCTGTTCAGCACTGCTGTTGTGTTGCTCGATACAGGAATCGCTGTAGACTTGCCAGGTATACTCTGCTAACAATATTTTCGCAGTGAGAGGTGGGTCAGATTTGTATGCAGCAGTATTTCAAGCATACCCTTCATCTCATGCATGGTTCTAATTTTCTCTGCTGTTTCTAATAACTCTAATTCTATATATTTCTGCTTGCATATAACCAGGAAAGCTGCTGAGTCATTATTGGTGCAAACCTTGATACCTCTTAGGATTAAATAATTTAGTTTTTCATTTGTGCAGGAATAGCACTTTCATCTTTAATAAACATTGTACTCATGGATTTCATGTCATCCAAGCATCTTCACTATCAGGTTACGAAGCATTTTTTCTTGGCGAGTTGTTGTTTTTTTCCGAAGCCACATGCCGAGTTCCCATCATAAAGTGAGTCCTGTGTCCTCCACACTGATCAGCGCTGGTGTCTTTGCCTCGGAACTCTGTCCTCAGATATCTGCCTGAATCCCAACAATTATAAGGTCTCCTTGAGCAGACTTCAGACCTTGGGCCACCAGGAACAGAAAGCCTCCCATCCCTTTCTTCTTGTCCTCTTGTCACTGATTTTTGGAAAAGTGCAGGAGGTACACCACTGGGGAACTAACTTCTTCTGTATCATTTTACATGTGTTACATACTTTATTGCTTTCTCACCTTATCGGAAAGGTAATTTTCATCCTTTAAAAGTATATCAGGTTATGGAAAATTACGCTCAGATTTGGGAGATAAAATGGACCAACCGTGCAAGCGAATGACTTACTAATGGCCAAAAACTAACTCCGAGACCTATTCTATTGCAGGGCTTGTTCTGAAAATGAAAATATAGACTTTATTGATAGGGTAATTTATTTCTGCCTACAAGAGAAATGACAGGACTGATCATGATGGAAAATGTAAAAGCAGAATAAGCAGTAGCTTAACTGCATTAAAGCAATTAACGATTTTAAATGTGATGCATTTTTCCTGTTCCCAAGCAATTTTAAAAGTGATTTTACAGAGTTCTCTTAAAAATACATAGCAAGTAAAAATTCTGCCCTCTGCCTAATCCTGGAGGATTTAAATAAAAGAAATTTTAAAAAGTCATAGAATCACAGAATGGTTTGGGTTGGAAGGGACCTTTAAAGGTTATCTAGTCCAACCCCCCTGCAGTGAGCAGGGACAGCTTCAACTAGATCAGGTTGCTCAAACCCCCATCCAATCAAGACGTTGAATGTTTCCAGGCATGGGGCATGCACCACCTCTCTAGGCAACACATTCCAGTGTTTCACCACACTCAGAGTAAAAAATTTCTTCCTTATATCCAGTCTAAATCTGCCCTCTTTTAGTTTAAAACCATTGCTCCTTGTCCTATTGCAACAGCCCCTACTAAAAAGTTTGTCCCCATCTTTCCTATAGGCCGCCTTTAAGTACTGAAAGGCTGCAGTAAGGTCTCCCTGGAGTCTTCTCTTCTCCAGGCTGATCAGCCCCGACTCTCTCAACCTTTCCTCATACGAGAGGTGCTCCAGCCCCCTGACCGTTTTTGTGGCCTCCTCTGGCCCCGCTCCAACAGGTCCATGTCTGTCCTGTGCTGAGGGCTCCACAGCTGGACGCAGGACTCCCAGTGGGGTCTCACCAGAGCAGAGCGGAGGGGCAGAATCCCCTCCCTCGCCCTGCTGGCCACACTGCTGGGGATGCAGTTCAGGGTACAGTTGGCCTTCTGGGCTGCGAGTGCACATTGGTGGCTCATGTCCAGCTTTTCATCCACCAGTACCCCCAAGTCCTTCTCCTCAGGGCTGCTCCCAATCCCTTCATCCCCCAGCCTGTATTGATACTGGGGGTTGCCCCAACCGAAGTGCGGGACCCTCCACTTGACCTTGTTAAACCTCATGTGGTTCACATAGGCCTACTTCTCAAGCTTGTTCAGGTCCCTCTGGATGGCATTCCATCCCTCAGACATGTTGACCGCACCACTCAGCTTGGTGTCATCTGCAGACTTGCTGAGGGTGTACTCAGTCCCACTGTCTAGGTCATTGATGAAGATATTAAACAGTACTCATTCCCATACAGATCCCTGAGGGAACCCACTTGTCACTGACCTCCATCTAGACATTGAGCTGTTGACCACTATCCTCTGGCTGCAACCATCCAACCAATTCCTCATCCACCAAACAGTTCACCCATCAAATCCGTGTCTGTCCAATGAGAGAGAAGGATGTTGTGGGGGACTGTGTCGAAGGCCTTGCAGAAGTCCAGATAGATGACACCCATAGCCCTTCCCTTGTCCACTGATGTAGTCACTCCATCATAGAAAGCCACTTTGTTGGTCAGGCAGGACTTCTTGGTGAAGCCATGCTGGCTGTCTCNAATCACTTCCTTGTCCTCCATGTGCCTTAGCATAGCTTCTAGGAGGATCTGTTCCATGATCTTACCAGGCACAGAGGTGAGGCTGACAGGTCGGTAGTTCCCGGGGTCCTCCTCCCTACCCTTTTTAAAAATGGGTGCAATGTTTCCCTTTTTTACCAGAGACTTCACCTGACTGCCACAACTTTTCAAATATCATGGAGAGTGGCCTGGCAACTACATCAGGGTTACTACTACAGAGGGTAGATTTGGAATAGATACAAGAAAGAAATTCTTTACTCTGAGGGTGTTGAGGCACTGGAACAGGTTGTCCAGAGAAGCTGTGGCTGCCTCCTCCCAGGAAGTGTTCAAGCCCAGGCTGGATGGGGCTTTGAGCAACCTGGTCTAGCGGAAGGTGTCCCTGCCCATGGCAGGGGGGTTGGAACTAGATGATCTTTAAGGTCGCTTCCAACCCAAACCATTCTATGATTCCATGGTCAGTCAATTCCCTCAGGACCCTGGGATGCATCTCATCAGGTGTCATAGGCTTATGTGTGCAGGTTCCTCACCTGGTCACAAACCTGATCTCCTCTTACAGTGGGAGGGACTTTGCTCCCCCAGCCCCTATCTTGCGGTCCATCCACTCAAGAGGAGTGGGAGAGAGTTCAACAAGGAAGATTACAGGACACCATCAAACTTTATCACATTCAAAATCTGACCTAATGTAAAAAAAAAAAGTGATGTTTTTGTATATGCTCTGAGCCTGAGAATCCTGCCAAAATGAGAGTTCCAATAGAAATAAAAAATCCCGGCTAGGCAGCCAGCTCACACTAACACAATTCCTTCCTTGCATTTGCAGGTAAATCTCCTTTATCTACTTACTCCTTCTTGTGCTAAGTACTGCAATACATAAACACAACATTCTGAAGCTTTTACAGAGTCTAACTCTCATTTACTCTGTTACAACAATACAGCAGGCAGATAGTTAGGATACTTGTGTGTTCCCAAAGAAAAGTCTGCTATTATGAAAATATATGTGCAAATTAAGTCAATATTGTGAATTTATTTTACAAGTCTAATATAAAACGGTGTTTTCCTTCTTTGTATAATCATTCTGTGAGATTTCAGCTGCTTAATATCAAAATCTTTGGATAAGTACTGCTTTTGGTTTGGAGCTGTATGATGCAACGAACTATAGAAAAGGGAAAAAACGACACAATACAAGACCATTTCTTTTTGTTGCATTTTATTCATACAGAATATTACGAGTTTTATTATTGATGAAGCTAAGAATGAAAGAAGATAGATGTCAGAAGACAGCTCGTTTTGTACTGGTGTGAAAGAAAAATGGCTCACATAAAAACAAATAAGCCTGGAACTATAAAAACACTGAATATAAAAACATTTTTTTGTGGGAGGGCAGGATTTTATTTTTTTTTAATGAGGAAAGGATAATAGTATAAGAGTGATTCAGAAATTGCCAAAGTCATAGTACTGTTTCAAGAAAAAAACATGAAGAGGTAAAAATAGGGCAGGGCAAAATTAAAAATAAATTAGCAACCTGAGGTTAGGATCTAAATCCATATTCAAACCCTTTATAGTAGAGTTGATATTTAAAAAGTGCTTAACACTCAAGATTTCCCATTGAGATCAGTATTTCAGAACACACTAGGATCCAATGAACGTGAGCATGAATACAGACATTTAACTGGAGGCTACTATTTTTGTGCCTCTTGATTAGGATCTAAATAAATAAGGCAATACGAACAAATAACGCAATATATAATATAGCGGAAGGATTTGTTGCAGGGGAGAGCTATGTTCTTCAATGGAATCTATGGAGAACCCAGAGCAAGAAACTCAGGAAATTTTAAGATGGCATTACCAAGCAGATCTAGTTACCAGGACAGACGGACAGGAGACTGTCATGTTCCAAAACATGTTGTCTTGGAAAATAAATCAGAGATGAATAAAGAGGATCACAAGTGATGAAAAGTGGGGAAAAAACTGATCAAGATGTGCTGGAGAACAAGGTATTCTAGAGAGAGGGAGGCAAAATATAAAGAAAACATTGCTATAGTGGGGAAAAAAATCCAGTATCCAGAGTTCATACGAAGACAGAATTTGTCCTCCAAAAAATGCTAGTCTAGCACACTATTATTTGCCTACACATTTTGAGCACTGCGTAGGCCATGGTTGCAAAATACAGATATTTGCAAGACACATGTCTGAACAGAGAGACTTCAGGCTATGAATCTCCTCTTTTTCTATCCCATATGTCATTCCTGATCTCTACTTGACCAAATAAGTTATGAATATATCTTAGAATTGCTTGAATCTGGAAAAAAAAAAAAAAAAAAAAGATAGAAAAGCTTTCGGAGAATTTTTA
>Ga0065711_1026219_pt1 | contig 90957 bp, 42 predicted proteins | sample Hoacrofraction12_FD_59098 | JGI IMG/M metagenome (GOLD analysis project Ga0065711, IMG submission 59098) | Hoatzin crop microbial communities from Cojedes, Venezuela - Epithelial fraction 12 v2 (version 2) | ecosystem: Host-associated > Birds > Digestive system > Esophagus > Crop | place... | reverse complement strand
AAAAAAAAAAAAAAAAAAAGATGGTTGATCATAAGACATAGCTGGAGAACATGGAAACACGTGGCGATTTCCAGAAACAGCTTCCCAATCTTAGGTACAGCTACCGCCATTAATGGCTGTTACAGTACACGTGTGAGCAGTTTTATAGTGTTTAATTCTTTCAGAGCAGTTATGGTATTTATCATTCATTATGTTGCATTTTCTTAATGATGTATAGCTAAGTGTTAGGCAAGGTTTTTTTAAAAAAATAGTTGGAACATTAGCAGCTACTTGCAATGGGTGGACCCTAACACCTGTTGTAAGAAATTTTTTTGTTTGTAGCTACAGCAAGCTTCAAAATCGCAATCTAGTTAACCAGTCTAGCTAACTTTTCCCGAAGATTAATTTTGATGTTACGGATATAAACACTAGCTACAGCCTTACTGTGATAGTGGACTGTTTATACCTGCTTTTTAAAGGCATCCCATCCACTCTCTACTGCACAAGCCACAAAGAAAGATAATCTCGCATTCCAACAACAGCTATCCCTTCATTTCTTAGTAACAAACACCTGTAGCAACAGGATCCACATACACTATAATTGTTTTTTTTGCACCTTTAAATTGCTTGTCATCATAAAGAAATGACAGCAGTTCAATAAGAAAAGAGTAATGCAGCAAGAACACTGGAGCCCATTTTCAATGTTTAATTGCTATAAAAAAAGCTAAAAAGTGATTAAAAAGATAAATCAAAAGTTTGCAGAAAGACTAAAACGCCCAGTCAGTTTTATGGTTTCATTTGAGCTACAAAGACGTTATTATACATTCATTTACAAAACAATGAGCTCTTACTGTTTATGAAAGTTTAATCTCTTGGTTTATTGCTTTAATATATCTAGCATTGGTAAGGTTTACTTTAAAATGAAGTCTCTAACTACATGATGTGGATATTATTTTTCACATTCAGTCTGCAAACGGAATGAATAACATCATAATTGTACTCATCTATGAAACGATTAAAGTAGGGGTAATTGCTTCTTCTCTCATATCTGCCTATAAAGTAAAAAAATTAATATTTTATCATTTGGCAATGCTTCTTGTTAGCACAATATTCTGACAACATTTTTTTGTTTGGCCACAGGCATTTGAGCAAATGCTAGAAAAAGTTCTGCTGAACGAAAAAGCACATTACCAGTAAACTTGTGCTTAAGGAACATATCACCTTAGGCTCACTTCTGATAAAATTTTGGCTGCTCAAATAACATCACCAAAAACGTATACAGATTTGTTAAACTAATAAATTCATAATTTTAAAAAATAAACAAACAAATGAACAAACATGGATTTGATGACAAATTGCTGCCCCTTAAATGATATGTCTATCCTAAATGGAACTACAAAATGACAGCAATTAACTGTAGCAGTTGTTATTAAAGAGCATTTTAAACACAGGTTTAAAAAAACTCAGAAAATCAACTGTGTAAGTACTTTCACTATTGTAAACTGTCATATCATTCCCTGAATAAAAACAAAAAGCAGCAAGAAAAATATTTCCTTTTCTTTCCTACCTTGTCCAAGAAGGCATTGACCTTGGCACTTTAATTGATTTTTTTTTTTCCAACCCCTATTTCAGGAAACTGCTAATGAGAGGCTTTTAAATTCCTGAGATGAGTCTTAACGATGTGATGTGGGAGACTGTCTCTTATGCACCTTGAAGATTAGCTTGGGGAGGATGGGGAGGCTCTGAAGGACCAGAGAAGGAAATGAGGAAGCTGCTGGTCCTCTGAAGTGCCAGAAATGTTTCCTACCTTTCAAAATTATCAGGTCTTTTACTCACTTGTCCAATTCTGCTTCTCATTTGCACATGAAGTCCTGTGGCCTAAGTCTGGTTATCTTTAACATGTGTGCTACAAGGTCAGCAATACAATCTAAAACCTCCGTGGTCTCTTCACTTTGCCATGTGTACACAAAGCAACCATTACAGACCTGTGCCAAGATTTAGTCTCCATATACCTACCAAGACAGAGTTTCAGTTCCCCATGTTTCTTCCCCAGAAATGACAGAATGATTATATGGCTTTTTCAGAGTGAGGGCTACAACCAGCATAGCAACTCACATACGCATATATTATAACAATACAAGCATGGTTGATCAGATAAAGGTTGGGGATATAGCTGCTGATATCAAAGGCTGGCCCTCTTGCTGTCTAATTAAACTCTGCATTGAAGATGCAGGTCAATAAAAGTGTGGGGAGAATGAACTATCCCAAAAGGTGAACTTATTGTGCCCATGGTTAAAAAACAACTGTCATGTATCAAAGAGATTAAAAAATACACCAGTAAATCACACTTCAATACATGCATCCACAACTTAAAGTTTTCTTAGCAGTTTTAGCAGTTTTTCACATTTGGCCATTAATGAAATATATATAATGATATACACATTGGATAACTAATACAAATCTCTTCCTTGTTCTATTTATTATAAATTTGCTCCAGCAAGCTCTAAAGCCTGTGTCTGTTTGTGAGTACCTGAATGGTGAGAAGCAACACATACTTTAGCAGACATTTCTTGTCAAATGTGCTTATCTGTTTGTATTGCTAGCATGATCTTTTTCAAATGTGATATAAAAATCAGATTCTCTTAATTCTGAGTAGAGCACAAAGCTTTCTTTCCCACTAAAGTTTGCTAAAAATATTCAAAATGCAAAATGTTCAGAGACAGAATGAAAAAGAAATCATAAAGAAAATAAAATGCCAATGTTTACACCAAATTGTAGAAAGCAGCTAATTCACAGAGTCCTTTAGAAGCTGTAGGTCTGGAACCTTGACAGAAAGGTTACACCCATTACTGCCCAAAATAGTGAAGATCATCACGAAGTAAGAAGAATCTTGTTTGGTTTTTCACATAAGTGTGGGACTGACCCCTTCCACACAAAAAAACCCAACTCTGCAAACAGACCTCAAAGTACAAACAAACAAAAAACAGGAGCTGAGGAAGAGGTCCAAATCTACCTGAATAGTGCAGAGAAAGTCACAGAAGGAGTTGATCCTTTCTCATTTCTCTCTCGGAATGACTTCTGACATATCACTTACGCCATCAAAGGATCTAGTAGTGTAAGATTCTATGGCTCCAAAACTTTGGAGAAAACAGATAATACGCTACTGATGACCCTGACATTATTGTATACCTTCAGTATCATGCTGTCTCTCATATATGCATGTTTACACATGTGCTAGAGACATAACTTTTAAAGCCAGTATTATACTTTTTTTATACACACTAACGTACTTAGCCACAGCAACCTTTAATAAGTGCACACGAAATACAGAACTGTGCATCAGACAGAACATTTCTCGATCTTTCTCACAAAACCTCAGAAAGTATAAATCTATGACTGTTGAAAATAGACAGGATTACTGATTCATTGCCATCTCTTAAGACTAGCATTACTTAGATCCACACTTGTAAACATTGAGTGCAAATCTATTTGTGCCATAGTAAAAATAATGGTAAAAATCTTGACTTAAACTCATTGCACTGGAATAACATGCATTGTAGGCCTCTTCTAACTGTATGGACTAAAAATAAAAAAATGCATTCCTTTCCAGAAAAGTGCCTAGTTGGCAAGAAAATATTTATTTCTACATATACATAATCAGAATTTCTGACTGATCCATTAGTTCTTGATAGCCGTTTTTTTCATTCATCACCATTGATGGTATTTTAAATATTTATAGTCAGTGACTGAGCATTACATTTTTATTGAGTTCTTAACCTCTTATGACTCTCTCTTCCTTTTTTGTTCTAAATGTTTATTTCCCTAATACAGCACTTCTACACTGTCTCCAGAGAAATACCTAATGAGTGTGATAGGCAGGAGCACTTCCCTAAGCTGCTATCTATCAGTTACAAACCATCCAGGTTACAATGACTAGCTTGTGAACAAGAAATAAACCCTGATAAAGCCAGTGGGGTAAAAACCTTATTTTTTAACTAATAAAACTAGTAAAAACCCCACAAATTTTCCTTTCTTTTTTTTCTCTTTCACAGTAGAATTCACCCAGGGTCAAACATGTTCAGCTGGCGTAAACTGCGCTGCATGGGAGAGAAATCTTCATGGATGAGCATGTGTGCACCCCTTCACTGGCAAGGTACAAAGGTGGGTGATGCCTACGCTAATTCTGTACAGTTCGTTAAAGACATGGTTGGTCTCTGGTCTGGAAACACTGTTTTCACTATCTTGTCACAATCCACGACACGGAAGCACAGGTAATACAGTATTCACTTTCACAAGTCTGTGTTCATACTGCAAGGTAAAGGGTGAGTTTGGAAACAGACTTTGATAGGAGGCAGCCTCCAACCAGTTTGATTTGTGACATAATGATTTAAAAGTTTGGATTCATGTCACCTAACTTTGGATGCTGTCAGTGCTGATAACTGTATCCAAACTGGTCACAGTAGGGTCCCTTTTTAGTTATGGAATAGGATTAGTGCTTCTTAGAATACAGTTGGTTTGACCTAATGTTGCGTGCACGTTAAGGACATATAAACTGCACCCTGAAGTGCTTATTTCTCTTCATTGATGATAAAAATAACAAGAGTGACTAATACAGATGAAGATGTCTACAAGGTACACGGCCACGTGAATCACACTCAGCTCTCCCAGTTTGAAAAGCTAAGCTTGTGATTATCTGCCAGTTAGATTGTTTAGCCTTGTTAATCACTTGATCATTCTGGATTGCTCAGATAAAACTTGGGCTGACGTTAAGGGGCCAAGTGTTCCTAAATTTTCCCCTCCAAGAGGGTTGTGGAGCTTTATGCCATTTATATAAATTAGAACAGAAAAGAAATATTAGGCTAATAAAACACTATTTTTCTTTGCATATTGTAATTTTTTATTATCTAGATCAGTTCCATAGTATTTATATATTTAGTCTGCATATTGTACTGAAATTCTTCTACCTCCTAAGTAAGCATAATACTATCACGGACTATGCTAGCCTGAAGAAAAGCACCTAATATTTTGCATTTATTTAGTGTTCTTCATCCAGAGGTCTTAAAGCACTTTATAAGTTGTTTTCAACTATGGGAACCTCTGAGGCATTTCTATAAAGAAAGAAAAACAAACCAAACCCAAACCAAAATGGTAGTCCTGGCAGTTCTGCAGGTTGTTTTTAAGCCATTACCATTGGAGTTTGATTCTGATAATTCCATTTCTGGTAAATATTTCTAAAGATGACAATCACATTTGTGGTAAATATGTCTAAAGATGACTGAACACATTGCAAATCCTGGGTGATGAGAAAGGCAAGTAGGTATGAGCTAATTGGTTTGACTGACCGGCAAGTCTTCTTCCATGACAGGAATTCCATGGAACAGAAACATTACTTCTAACTTCAGGGTAACTATTAGGTTTGGGAATGTCCATGGAACAGACCTTGTCAACCTGCAGCTGGGAAAGCATAGCGGATGATAGCAATTTGAGGAACAAACTGTCAAGCCAGTGTTGTGCTGTGCTGGGCCTGGCTTAAAATAAGAAGGAACTTCGTGTATTGGAGTTACAATGGTGTGAACCGCTCTAGTAATTGCTGATTTGATGGCTGATAAAGAGCAAAGAGTCCCAGTGGGCAGCAACAAGCTGGTGAATCATAGCTGCCTCCTGATGTTCATCTGACTATAACCCAAGCTTATGAATGTCATAATTGCATTTAGGGGTTATTTGCTAGTTAGGTAATCTGGATTTCTAAGAAAATAAGGACAGGCAGAAAGAACCATTGGAAGGAACGCGCATTGAATGGATTTCATTTATTTACAGTTGTCTTCTCAGCACTTCAAAAAGAAATACAACAGCAAATTAAACTTATCAACCAGGGATTCATTGGTCATTTTAATATAATCATTAGGATAATCAAAAGAACAGAGAGCCCGTCATACCACAGGACACTAAAAGAGCTTGTCATGCTTAACCTAACATTATGAAGGTTGGACTGGGGCCAGATATGATTACTCTCTAGTACATATGAGCTTTAAACACCAGGGAGAAAAAAGAGCTTTTGAAGATCATGGATAAAATAGATATAAGAACAAAAGGACATTAATACAGCTTATCTAGGAATTGGACAATTTCTATCAGACAGAATGGAGAGTTTCTGCAATAAATTTCCGTTAAGAGGAACTGGGCAATAAAGCTGAGGAAGGCTTTTAAGAAGAGAAGTTCGTGCTGTAGACATGGAAGACTTATGCTCTTTTGAACTACATTGAAAATTTATGAATATTATCTGTACAAAACAATCCATTACAGATGACAAAATAAAATTATCCCGACTTGTTAATATAGTGATGATTTGAAAATACTGGCAACACTAAAAGCTTACACAGACAAAAGAGACTATTTTGCAGTCTACCTACCTTTCCTTAAGAGAAGACAGTGATCCCTTAGCAGACAAAACCAGATTTTTTTTAAAGTCATTAAAGTGTAATGGATAACACCAAAATACATCTCCTATTTCTGTAAATATTTATAACGATTTAAAAAATTATTCTTTTGTTTATGACAACAAGAAATTGAGACACAGAATAAAATGGACCCAGTTTTCTAAATTGTCACTTGTGATGTTAACCAAGATTTTATTTACACTGAATTGTCCTTATTTTACAAAACATACTTCACACACTTGGTTTACAGATAAAATAATTTACAAGAAAAAACCCCACATTTTTGTAGGTATAAGTGAGGCAAAATATATTTTAGAAAATTTAGCATTTCATAAAATATTCTGTAGCAGTACTAAATTAGTTTTTCAATAAGGCAACTGCAGCATCTTTTTCTAATCTCTTTTGCAGGTGAATCCCCTCTTTTTCTGCCCTACAGTATTTACTTAAGCCACTTTCTGACTTAACGCTGAGCATATTGATAGCACGCTCAAGGGATCTCATCCATATCTGGCAGGTGACCTAGGGATCTCACTTCCTTTTCCATCCATCTGAAACCATCATTACTTGTAAGAGTTAATACTTCTGGTAAGTTAGCAGATTCCACGTGGAGAAAGTTTGTGTCTGTCTGGGGACACTATTCTTTATATTTCAGGAGTGAATCTAATTAGATGTTTTACTTCAGATCAGGCAGGTGCTTTTGGTGCACTTAACCATGCTTGCTTTCACATGGCAGGATGGTCTTGGACTATGCGACTAGATTTCTTTGAAATGGAACCAAACCAGAAGATGTTCTCTATGAGCACAGTTAATGTGCTCCGACTGGCAATGGGACCTCTGCCAAGAAAACAGCCTTTTGCATTTTTTAGGTATGCAACAAAATTTGTATATTTCAAGTACATTTTTGCTGGAAGATGTTAAGTTACCACAGCATGCAAGAAAGAAAGATACAAAGAAGTTGCAGTAGGAAAAATCATCATTTAACTTCAGGAACTGTGAAAAACATGTGTAATTAGAATTTTACAACAGTGTGATACCCTATGAGAAATCAACAGCAATTGTGATGCAACATCTGGTTCTTCCGAATACATACATCCCAAAACAAAAGCTACTAAGAACAAAAATGTAGACCGAATAGCAATGAACAAGAAGGAAAAGAGACATGGATTAGTTCCTGAATTCTACATTTTTTTTGAGGTTTGTTTTTTTTCTTCTACAGTATAAAGTCAAAGCTTAGCACAAGAAATGTGTAACACCATAAAATTTTTCTGCCTTTTAAAATAATTTTTAAGCCTTATAATGCATGTTACAGATACCTGTTTATCATTACTAAATGCCTCTGACGTACTACCATGAGAAGCCAGAAAGCCCGGATCTCTGACTCTGTGGTTAAAACCAGAGGCACTTAGGCAGCCCATGTAGCAATAGTGGTTTAAAATTTAAGGAAATAGTGATGATTAGTGATTTGGTCTGAGAAATAAGCTGTAACTATGGAAAGGTCTTTTATGCTGGACTTCCATATGTTATTTTGATTACCATTGGGTCACTGTCTTCAGAGAAGCCAGCAACTTGCTACACTACAAGAGTGAATGAAATCACAGTAACTGGACAGGAAAAAGATGATTCTGTACACTTCCATAGCGTGTATTCACCATGAAAACCCACAACTCATTCCATCAATGGATATAGGTATGGGAATCCTATTGCATACAGCATTTACACATTGCTGCCCTTCAGTACCAAATGACTATTGGTACTACAGCATGTGCAGTAGGGAGTAAGTGTACCTCTGTCTCATTTTAAGCAACGTCAGAGAAAAATAATGTTAGATGTTCATGTGGTAGCCTCAGATGTACGTGGTCAAGGCTGAAATCCCAGATCTTACTCTGATTTTATTTGCAGTTGTGACTATTTAACGATTCGAGCGCACAACCTCCTGCAAGCAGGGTCTGTCTGCATTCTGATGCGGGAGATGCTGTGGAAGCGAAGTACCTTAACTTTTCCTAAAGATCCCACTTAGGAAGCTATTTGTAGGTCCAGCAGAGTCAGGTGTCTGCTTGCAAAAGAGCTATATATAACTTCATGCTTTAGTTTCTCATCAGAAAAATGGGTCTAATCAGATTGCATGCCTCATAGAGGATTTGAAAGCCTTAACATATCCAACCAATCTATGAAGTACTTACATATTATAGAGACAGAAGTCATAAAGTATATTTCAGGAAGCTAAATGTTAAGCACCATACAAGCATTTAATTTAGCCAAGCTTTCATATTATTACTATAGCTTGGGGAAGGAACAGCAAACAAATTTTGACATTGGAGTAAAACACAGCACAAGATTTATATTGCTTATGTGCTTCTTCCGATGCAAAATCTAACAGAATTTTATTAAACATTATCACTTACTATTTAATCTTGGTTTTACAAGGTGTTGGTTGCTTGACTTGATTTTAAAGGATTTATAACTCAAACCTCTTCTCCTTAACAGTGATTCTAAACTTCATAGCTTTGAAGTAGGGAGAGGAAATAAGATCTGCTGCACAGTCGCTGAGATTAGCAGTTTCAGTAAGTATTCATTCTTGTCATGTTCAGAAAGACCTACATGACTACACACTGGGAAACATTATATGCTATTTGTGCAATTGAAAGCTGAGAATTGAACAGGTAATTAGGAATTTAAGCTGTCCTGCTTGGAATTAGATGAGTACAACAATAATAACAGACAGATCCCAAGGCTCAGGCTAGATAAATGAAGGAAAATATAATAGAATACTTCGCCCAATATTTTCTGAAAAGCTACTTGACATTACTGTGGGGAGATAACAACCCTGTCTTGGTAGAAATCTCATTTTTTCATTTTACTCCTACTCAGAAATCAGAAGCTGAAAGCAATTATTTAGGACTTTTGTTCTGAATAAAGGGGGTTAACTGGTACTCAGAGGTGTGGGAAATTGTTTGCATTAGCAAAACAAAGACGTAATGACTAGTGAGTCTTTCAAGAGTTCTGTTTATTTATCAAAAGTGCAGGAGCTTCTGCAAGAACCACAGGCCTCAAAAAGCACAGAAAATCACTTTACTTACAGAGCTCAGTGCCTTTATCCAGCCACCATCTCCAACTGAAAACCTGTTTCTCAGCTTTTTCTTCGGATTGTGTTAAACATGCTTCTCTGCAACTCTTAGTGCTATCTTTCCCGAGTGAATTTATTTTAAAATAGGTTGTTTTTACAGGTTATGTCACTGTCCTGTAAGGATTTTCCAATCCCTCTGAAAAGCACTGTGTTGCAAGCAGCTCCTGATTGGTATAAAATGGGCATTCCTATTTCCACTTCAAAGTGTGAAGTGGTGACTAATCTCAGGCACATTCCCTGTTAGTTACAAGTCTAACACTAACTCTTGGCTCTTAAATATGTAGATTATTAATCCCCTCTTCTGGTTTAGGGGTATAAATACTGGATAAGGTCCTGCCCCAGGTTTTCACTAATAAATTTGTACAACGTCACTGTGAAGCTGAAAGAAACCATAAAGTTTTAAGGGGTGAGCTAGGCAGCCCAACTGCAGACCCATCTACAAGGATCATCTGAACTGGGTTATTATCAACCCTTAGCAAGAATTGCATCGCTTCCAGTGAAGGATCAGATTAGTCTTGGAAAAGATAAGTGCTTCTTTGATATTTGCTGGCCAGAAAGTGATGTAAAACACAGAAACCTGGGCTAGCAGAAGCAAAGAACAGCGTGTCCTCTCTCTGGACGTGGCACTGGTGATAGAAGGCAGCAGGAGCTACCTTCTTGTGCAGGTATTACCTGGGAAAATGGCCTCCATTCCCATTTCAGCACATGACTCTGCTCATTCAAGTTCTCTAGTTACTAGGCAGAAGCATCAAGCCTTTCCCATGAAGAGTTAATGTGAAGGACAAGAAAAAGAAAGAAGGGAGAGAGGGAGACAGTGGGAGAGAGGAGAAGACAGGAGAGAACTGAAAGGGAGATAAGCCATGTAGGAAAAGAGACTGATGAAAAGAAGCAAAGATTACAGGAAAATAAAAACCTAGCAACAAAGACCAGCAAAATATTAAAAATACTTCTTTTAAAATACGCATTAACCCTCTAACTGGCATGGTACACTTTGGGGCTGTCTCATTTCTTTCACATGAAGAGGAAATGACCCAGGTGAAGCATCTCTGCTGGCGTGTTTCACTCCGGACGTCAGCCAACAGGTAACCTTCCCCACGCCTGCCAGCGGCGAGGCTGCTCGACCGCTCCTCGCTCGCTGGAGCTGGGTTCTGCTTTCCTCCCTGGAGGGAGAAAAAATCCTCAGGGGAAGCTGTCATTTCCTCTCAGCGATCATCAAGCAGCAAAATTTGCTCATTGCCCGTTCGAAGGTGCATAACACTTCACTGAGATCTGAACTTCTGCCCAGGCCAAAAACCGGTGCAGCATTCGCTCAGCGCTTAATGACTGCCATTTTGAAACAAGTTGACTGCTGTCAGGAGACACAGGGGAGGGGAGAAAAGGCTTTTCCTAGTGGTTAAGCCTGAGAAATGTTAGCTGTGAAGCGAGAGATCGTTTTTTTTTTAATTTTTTTTTTAATTTTGTAAAATTTCTTAGCTCTTTTAAACACAGTGAATCTACCACCTGGTGCAGGAAGAGGTAACGTGACTGAGCACATGTTCTTAAAGTAAGACTAGGGAAAGATTATGTCCTCCAGTAAGGAAAAAAAAGGGGTTGCTAGGTTTGCTGGATATTGCTTCTTTATTTCTCAAGGAGTAGAGGACTGGTGCTGGGTTATCAGTTTTTCTGTACTATACGTTCTGAACCATCTTCTGTATTTCACAAAACATTATTTTACAGAGACACAATCAACAACTCTAAAAACAGAAATGTTTTGGAAAAAGCAAAAAAAAGTTTGAGAGGTTTTTTTTGAGTTGGCATCATATCCAGAACACACGTATTAAACATTATCATATATTATAAAAAGAATGATCCTAAAACTTCACAGAAAATAAAATGCTATCACTGCAAATTTCACTAGTATTAAAATATCTTCCTCCCAGTTCCTGAAAACTCACAAACAGGAAAGCTTCTGAACTTATACTTTTGTCAAAGTTCTCAGATTTGAGGCCCATTGTTTTAACAACTAATTTCCGTGTCATTATGGAAACATATTTTTCCCAATATCTTTGCGTTTTTTATAATTTCATTTTTTTATAATTTAATGTTTTAGCTTCTTCAGCAGTCAGCAAAATATAATTTGCATTATGCCTCTTCCCTCAAATTCCTGAAAGCTAACCTTTTCCTTTTAAAAAAATCAATTTATATGTAAATTATCACATATCTTTCTATAGCCTTAAATATTTCTCCATACAAATCTTTTCAGCACAGATCCTCAGTGTACCTGAACCCACTCAGCATGCATTGTTTTTGATAGTTTCAGTTTTCTTCCTTTCACGAATTGCAAGACTTCCTGAGTGAGGGAAACCAGTAAAGTTACCAAGGCAAAATATATCTCAACTTTTTCTCTTTAGTGTAAATACTGCTGAAGTGAATGTACATAAAGAAGTGAAATGGACACTAAGCCCTCCTAGCCATTGACACCAGAATCCTATGAAGTAGGCAGTACAAAGGGATCCCCAGTTGCACATCATATCCCATATCAAATGCTGAATGACAGTCAAACTTGCGAGCACAACATCTAACCAAGTTACCCTGAAACAAGCCCCGGTGGCAGTGTATTCGGAGATGCTTTCTTCTTTTACTATGAGTAAAAGTGTGGATTGCTTTGATCGCAACTGTTTAGACTTTGGTTTCTAAGGATTTGAAAACTTGCAGGGGCAGAATGCTGAGTTATGGTACATCACTAAAAGTCCACTTCAAGATAAGATGTAAGGGTAGAATGGTAGGTTTTCTTAAAAATACAACCTGTAGTAAGAGTACAACGTTTACAAAAATAAAAAATAACAAAGTACAAGAAATGTAATAATATACATTTTCTTTAGTTCTGCTACACTTCAAGAAGTTCTTGACACTCACTAATTTTCATTCCACATGTTTTGTTATCCCATCTTTCACAGAATTCTTGAAGCGTAAATGTGATGCTCCTATTGTTCTGTTGTAGACAGTGCCACTCATAGACAATCTCTGCTTCTATCAGGAATAATTTCATTTTTTCTGTTCCTATTTATCTGACTCTATTTTAAGAATGCATGACTGTAGCTGAACCACATAGTATCTCAGATTATCTACTCACTACTGTAATTCCGGACATGAATTATACGTCACAGCTACTGTGCTAGCTCTAGCTCTTCTGTCATCTGCCAATCTTGTGGGTACCCTAAGGCACCTCACATGACCATAAATGGTCAAGAAGGGCAACTGAATCAAGACCCAAGTCTCTCTTGATTAAAATGGGGCACTGTCAAAAGAACTTACTGAAACTGTCTGAAATATTGCTCTAGTCTAGGGAAGGTCCTTTCTGTCTCATGTAAAGACTGTGCTATAGCTCAAGCAGCAGATGATGGTCAGAGGTGTGATGTCCATTAAGACCCTGAAGTGGTCCTTAGTATTTGTATAATATTAATATAATGTAATCCATTAAGCCAAATTAATCCCTTCCGTCAGTTATGTCTTAATTATCTGAAACATCTCTGTAAACCTGTCCTGCAAGTCAAATGAAATACAAATCTATCATCATTGCATGAAAAAAAAAATCAGTGAAGATGTGTACTGTAACATGTATTTTTGAATTGTGTTCCTTTCTTTTCCTTTCCCAAAGGCAGCCCAATCTCTGTTTCCCTTAGTCACGATGAGCAAAAGACATGGACAGCAGTACCATTAATGTCAAAGGGCTTTTGTAGTGAATAAGGCATTATTTTAAAGTGCTCTGTGGCGCTCCTTTAGTAAGGACACTGTAGTAGTTATTAATAAAAAATCAACATATATTCTATGTATTTCTTATCTGAGGATTTCCTACTTGGAAATTGACCTTATTCGCATTGATCTGAAGATGATCTCCATTTTGATATAGGCCTCCAAACTGCATTAGCCCCAGGTCTCTTCTCTCCTTTCAGACACATTTACAGAAGGTCTGGACCAGCAGTGATCATACCGTACTAATTACGAACCCTTGATGCTGGTGGAGTAGCAAGTTACCTGAAATTTGTACAAGCTGAGTGGTCGGGACCTGAGACAAACCCCCCTTCACACAGACCCCACCGTACATTCTTTGCCTCAGGAGTGTGCCAGGTGACAAGAGCCTCAGAGGAGGAGGAATCTCTCTTGGCTTCTAGTGGAGAGCAGGGAGGTCAATGAAAAATTGCCTAGTATGCAGTCATTTTGTATGCCCCCTTTACAGAGTTAGAAAACCACATTTGTTAAAAGGACATGAGACATATATTGTTGCTTTTGTCTTGTGAAAAGATGACTACTACAAAGGAGGAAAATATACAATTACCAGCACATGGTCTTCGTTAGCTAGGGTGAGCGGTCAACCTACTCTAAGACAGCAGTTTTCAGCACTGGAGTGTAAAGTTTGGAGAGAAACAGGAGTGTGACAGAAGTTACTAAAGATGTTCCTGTAACCTGAGAGACTGTGATTTTCCATACTATGCATACCCTTAAAAGAGCTGTTGTAACAGAAACTGTCGGCCCTGCTGCCAGGGTTTGCTGGTGCAGGCAGAAGAGCAGGAGAAGCAGAGCAAGGCACAACCAGCACACGAACGAGGGGAGAACGGCGCAGCACAAGGCACCAACAGGGACAGCTTGTGCAGGGATGAGCACTCCAAGGCATGGCAAGTGGGAGTCACCAATGCAGAGATGGGAAGGGCTAGCAAAACCAGACTGTGCCAAAAGGTCTATTCAGTTTAAACTATGCTGTGTGTGCCAGCAAAACTGAAAAATCTTGACCTTTAAGTGAAGCACAGTGAGAAAGGGAGTGCAATCAGCTAGCTTGGGGGGAAAGACTGAAGAACTGTCACAGTTCTGCTTTAAGAGCTAATTCTTGTTACCCTTTCTACCAATTTCATTAGAATTTCCTACTTTAACGAAAATGTTGTCTGTTAAGCCGTTTCACTGATATTTCTGAGTGGGCAAAAGTATTTCACTTGTGACCAAGAAAAGTTTATGGCTGTGAGCTGATTTTAAGGAGATACTCATCAATTTGAATGTTTCCCTCACCTCTGTGAATCAAGTCTCAGCAGAGACAAGTTTGTAGATGCATGATGCTTTGTACAGACAAGAACTGACATGAGCTGCAAGAGCAACATCCATTTCCATTATGTTAATGGTAATGTTATGTAATATTACTTTGTAAATACATTAATTTAGTGGGTTCAGTCTTGGATGTCATTGTGTTTGTCCGACCTAGACTATTCAAATAACTTAAATATTCTGTGATTCCTTCTTGATACATGCTTGGCAATGTTATAAAACATTTATATTGTCAAAAGGTAAAGACATAGAACAATATTCACTCTTTTCAAGGTTCAAACCAACTGTTCTAAAGGAGAGCATGATAACAGAAAGTGCTTGGCAGTGGCCTTTTTCAGTGCGCATCTTTGTTTCATATTCATCCCCTTAAAAATACATTTAAGGGGCTGGGAAGCACAGTGAAATGAACCTTGAAGCGGTAACCTAATTAAAAACAAAAGGAAATTGTTTTACCTAGAAACATTTCCTTGTACTGTCTTCCCTACAAGCGGTTCTTCACTGTCAACATACAAAAATGTTTTTGGTCACAAAGCTAGTTTGATCTACTTCCAAAAGTAACACAGAGTGACCTCTACCTTGAAAAATCTAAGCAATCAGCAGAATGTCTCCAAGTCAACAGACATTTTCATATTCTGATCAGTAAAGTGGACAAGAGAGGAAGAAATTAATTTTAGCAATCTGTTTTCACGCCTTAATAAATACATGACATAAAACCACAACAGACTGAGATATTCAACAATAGTATCCAAATTAAAGAATACTTCTTGTACATTTATCGTAGTAAAGCATTTTTTAAAGATAAGAAAGGGTGCTGTGTACTACTTTTGGTTACAGTGTGGTCAGGTTCCTCTCAATACAAATCAAATTTATTTCTAGTGTTCTATTTGAAAAGGATGACAGCTATTCAGGCTTAAATTGAATTAGCTTTAAAATGTTCTTATCAAGTACAAGCAACTACCCTTTCTCAAAAAAAAACCCAGACCACAACCCCTTAAAAAAAATCCCTTATGCCGTCGAACTGATCATAATGGCTACTTCTGTTCTTTAGACCTGTAGAATATAGACTGAACTAAGTAGAGGCTTTACAGACCCAAGGGCTGGGTCCTGGGAAGGTTTGTAGAGAGATCCAAAATCCAGCTACTCACAGTGGGAGAGCTGAAACCTCTGGAAAACGATACAGAAAATTCATATCTGAGTTGCCTTACTCATTATCAGATTAATCAATGGCAAATACAACGGGCAGTACTAATCTGTCATTTGAGACATCTGAGCCAAGTCCAGCAGAGTACAAGAATTCTGGATACCAAGTGAGACATCTTCACAGAACTAAATATTACATGAGGAGCTTGTAGTTAGGCAAATGTTTCCCGCTGTAGAAAATGTTGAGGACTGAAGGAAGGCTGAAATTTTAGTCCTGTCTCTGGCTTAGGCTCCCTATACATAGGTTCCCTCTCTAATTTCTCTGTGCAGTAACACAGCTTCAAGAGGAGAAACGTCAATACCTCAGTATTGAAACATCAGTCTTCTCAGAACCTGAGTAATACAGAGATATATCTATAGACACCAAAGTAGGTGCAGAAGATAGGTTTTACTGGGATAGCGCTTCAGCTACAAATAGCTGCAGCAAAAACACTGCTATTGTGATTACCACTGCCTCTGCCTTCTATATCACAAAATGAAACAGAAATCACCATTCAGTTTGTGGGGAATCCCATCCTACAGATTGTGTTAGTGGTGCTCCATGAATAGCCATTAGCTGGAACTTATGGCAATTAGGAGGAGTACCTGCGTCTTGTGATTCTGTCTTGGTCTATGCTATTCCGAGTGGACTGGAAGTGCAAACATTTAAGGTCAGAAAGTAAGGTACATGTGATGGGAGCTCCATTTCTCCAAGTATAGGGCAGGATAATCATGTGAAACTTCGGAATTACAATTTTGCACGCATATGCTTAAATGCTGTTCAAATCCTACTTAGGTCTTTTATTGGATCTTGCTTTAAAAAAACCAGCTTGAAATAACAACATCAAGACCGCAGCTGGGGGCTGTGACAATTCGTATCTTTTATAAGTAGGCATAGGATCATGACCTAATACACTTTCACTGGTGGGTTGGTGTCTTCAAGAGAAAATCGCTTTGGCTTGCTCTCCTTATTTTATACGACACCATTAGTTTAAAAAAAGGACGAGTGTAAAAGTATTATGGAAGTGTTCGAAAGGCATAGCTGTTCTTCATGAGTGTAATCATTTTTACCAAACTTATTGATCTTCTTATGCCTTTGAGACCCTCTTGACCTGTAGTACAGTCAGTAAAAATTTCAGCACAGGGATTAAGCACAGTTTTATGTTTGAGAAGTCTGCTGCCAAACTCCAGCATCTTCTCCTTGTTCTCTTTTGTAATGGCTTTTACAGATGTTTTTTGTCTGCTCGCCTGAAATATCACTTTCATCATAGGAGCTGAGACAATTTTTAATGACAAATTAAGATCTAGTGACTTTTACATTTAACAATACAATCTCTGTAGCATTTCTTTCCTCTATTAACAGGGCTGTCCAGATGCTTGCACTCTCTCCCACATCACCATACTTATTCAAAGATTGAAATCAATACTTTCATTTATATAAAGTCTTCTATAACAGAAGATTCATTTTTATATGATCCGTTGTTATTACAAATCTGAAAGCACCTTTCAGTACTTCCTAACAATATACCACAGGAGGAAGCTGATTTGCTGAATTCAAAATATTTTACCTGGACTTAGTCCAAATGGCTCAGAGGCACGTCTGAGAAGACAGACATTTCAGAGACTAGCTAGGATGAAAGCAACACTGTGTTTCTACACAACAGGTAATTTTGAAGTGCCACCCATGAACACCAAGTACAGGTAAGATTCCCTTCTGCATAAGCTGTTTCACCAGGTAACAGTTAATTGCTAGCTGCAGACTGATTCCTAGCTGTGATTCACAACCAAAAATGCAAGTATTGCAGAGGTTTCAGATCCCTGACTTCTCAAATGTAAAAATAGTTTGCTACCTTGAAATGTTTTATGCATTTTTCGGCTTTACATTACACAAGTGCAATATATATACACATATATGTAGAAAGTAACTTATTTGCAGTTTCATGGCTCTACAACTTTTCAGAGAGGGATGCAAAAGAACTATGTAAGCTTAAGTTCCCAATTGGTGCAAAACTAGCTGAGTATCAACTGAACATAAATTGATCTGGAAACAAAAACGCAGTTAATAGTCAATGCAATCAAGGAGCAAGGCTCCATAAGAGCCTTCCATCGGAACTGGGAGTGGTAAGCGGAAGGGGACATCCTGCTAGCAGCTGCTGAACTTGCTGTTTGCTGGAGGCTGGGGACTGCATTTCAAGCCCTGGGCCTCAAGCTTTTGTCTGTTTTAGGATGTGGCCATGAGAAGACAAGTTGAATTATTTTAGTAAATAGAAGAGAACAGAATAGAAAAGAACAGAATAGACTATTTCAATTGGAAGGGACCTACAACGATCATCTAGTCCAACTGCAATATTTGTATAGCTTCAAGAAGTATTTTTCATTTTAATCCAGTGGAAAATTTTATTTGCACAGAGGAAAATATTCTGAGGCATTAAAAAAACCTTGAAATTCTTTGCTATCAGCATCAATGTAGGCTCAGCCTGACTAAAGAAAAAAAGCAACACTAAAATAATTTCCACTGTGATCTAGTCCTGTCTTCTACAGAAAAGAAGGGTCTTTTTTTTTTTTTCCTTACCATGGGACTACTCTCATATCGTTCCACGCTACCTGATTTTGAATTACTAATAGACTTACTGTTCTTTTTCATTATTAGGCATTTAGAACTCTCACTTAATTTTATTCAGAATAAAAAAACACTGGCTTGTCTTTACCTTAATATTATACTTTGCATCTGATATATGCTAGTTGCCCCATGATAACAACCTACCTTTTGGCAGAGAAGCCTTAAATTCTATTTACAATCTCTGCTAGAAAGAATCTGATTACCAGACTAGCCCTAAATGTCCTCTCCCACCAAATCTAAGTGTACGTGCATGGAAAATGTGCTGTAAGGCTCAATAATCACGATTTATTTCAGAACAGGAAAGAATTTTCTCATAGAAATAAGGCATTCAATGCTCATTTTTAGTTTTATTTTTTCCTTCTCTCATCTTCCTCAAACATTCTTGAAATCCAGTTTCTTACAATCAAAAGTGAAGACTGAAAAATACTGAAAACAGGTAATTTTGTCTAAACTTGCATCTTAAGTCAGTGGTGCAAACAGCAGGCTATTTTCCCAAAAGTCAAACAGACATAGGAAAAGAGCTGGATCTGAGCAGCCAGATGGAAACTGGTTATTTGCAGTATGAAGACCAAACACAAAGCTTCCTACCAGCTTTAACGGGATGGAATCCCTTTAAAATCACACTATACACATTATGCCCTCACTCCTCTAAAAAGAAAAAAAAACCCCACCACAGAAAGACTATTACTATCTTGGAAGGAATGTAACTGCCTCTCTTGAAAAATTAAGCATTCATACATTCATACAAAATTTTGCTTTCTGCCTTGACATCCTTTTTTTCCCCTTTATTTCAATCTTCTCTCTGTCCCAACCAAAACCTTTATGTACAGACCCTTGTGTCAATGACAGACTATGCAAGCATATTAACTGTTGGGATCCTGACTTATCAGTGAAAAGGTTGCATTTTTAATTCCTTCCTCAATCGTCATCCAAAGAATTTAAAATACAAGTAATTACTGATTTTCTAGACAGTTTTGATTTTACTACTATATTTTCACCATATTAGCTACTAGGTCAAGCAGTAAAATTTCCCTGAAAATAATGTAATTTTGTCATATTTGAAGAGCTGCTTTAACTGTCCCTTCCAAGTCAAAGGTCACCTCCAAAAGATGTCTCTGAAAGGAGATTCTGAAAGCTTCCTCTCAATTATTTCAAACTGAAATTTGAGAATTAGAAAACAAAAGACTTTGTGGGTAGCCTCAATGTGAAAAATTTACTGTGTATGCAGGTCAGAAAATCAATGTAGCCCGCAATTTACTGCTCTGAGCTTTTACTCATTTAGCTGTTTTGTGTTGAGATTGGACATTCATTAGGGATGTTTCACTGCATATAAAGATTCCTGAAAACCAATGGAAAACAAATCTATTCTTTCAGCAACTTACATTCTTAGCAGTTGTTTATGCAGAAGTATATTTATTTACAAGTGAAATATAGTCAGGTATTCTCAATGTTGTAATAAGACATTTAATTTCTCCTTAAAGTTTCGCTTTAGCCTCATCCCAAAGGGCAAAGAAACATTTATTGCCTGCAGTTTCAGGACCAGACTTCACATTTGTTCCTTATCTGGTAAACCATAACAATGTCATAACCAAAAATCTGCAAACACTTGTTTCCCATTTGAATCCTACAAAGCCTCCTACCATTCCACCAGCACATACGGTCTTAAAAAAGGAGTAATTCAGACACTAACATCATCAGATTTTCTGTGAAAGTCTCTGCTGGTCTCAGCACTGCTGGATTCCTAAGCAGGGTGAGAACAGCTGAAATGCTTCCACTGACCTACCACACCAAGCCACGTGCTTTTGTGAATGCATGCAATTGCTCTCCTTTCTCTCACTCCACTCTAGGGTTACCTAGGAAGCTTTTAATGCTATGTATTGCCCAAGCAAAAAGCACAGCAGTTTGGACTCCTTCAGCATCAGTGTTCTTACATGATGCTCTGCTGATACCCTCTGTATCTCCTCTGTTAGAAGCCTCTCTGCCAGTACTGCTCTCAACACATATCCTTACGTCAACCAGGGTGCCAGCCTGGTTCTCTCACCATGCCCAGTGCTGTGTTATTAAAACTTTTCTCTGCTCATTAAGTAAAGTCAGAAACAAAACATAGACCCATGACTTTCTTGTATAGAATGATAATTTGCTGTGTTGGGGATATCCAGTCATAGGCATACAAAATCCAAGGATTGAAGTTCTTTCTGTTAACGTCTTTATTTTTCTGAGTCTGTGCTTCCATTAAAAATTCTGCAGATCAGCAAAGTTTCTAGTCTGTCTAGCTGTGAAGGTGGTCAGTGCAGTTACCGCAGAGGTTGCAGCTCATTAAAACAACTAACAGTCTCAGGTGTATATTTTCTCCTCTTAGCTTTATAATAATATAGGCAGAAAATAAGAGGAGACAACAACAAAAACCCATGCACAGCTTCTGAGCTTTGCCTTTTTCCTCAGCTGTATCATGTTTCTATGAAGGGTCCAGTTTATGTTAAAAACTTACTTCAGTTTCTAATATGTGAAAGTGGTTTTATATGTCTCTCCTTTACTAAGAAGAAAAAAAAATCCCCTTCAGCAGAAAAAAAACCTAAAAAAAAGTTCCTTAAGTTGGAACATAAGAAAGTGGGAAGAAGACAGTTTAAAGAAAATATTGAGTTATTGGAAAAAGAATAAAAGCAAACTTTTATGGTGTCTTTTGAATGAAAAAATGCAAAAGAAGACACAATGCAGTATATATATAAAATGAAGCTAGTCTTCAGTGAGTGAGTCTTCACTGTGACTAGTGTCTAATGTTTCTGTGTTGCCTGAGTACCTCTGTTGCTACCGTTTGTTTAGAAAGCAATTAAGAATACACATACATGATTAGGCGACTTGGCTGTCTAACCTGAACTCATTCACAATATGCTGGCTGATACGTCAAATTGACATGGACGCCCACCCACTCTGTTACAGTCAAACACCTCTTTCTCGATGTGAGATGCTTTCTGAAGCATTTCTTGCTTATAGCTGGCGTGTGATATTTTCTAGTCCCCTTTGGTGCAAAGGCAAAAAGCTTATTTTAAATAGCTTTCAGTTGAAATCTTCCAACTATTGGAAATGGCTAGGATCAGCTTCCTAAATCTTCAGTTATCACTCAAAATAACCTGTTTGGCTTAGCACCAAATGGGATCGAAGCACTCTTCAGTCACTTATTGGAGATGGAATTTATCTCCTCCACCTGTAGATCTCTGTAGACACCTACAACAGGTTTAGTTTTCTAGAGCTTCCTTTTTTTTGGTGGTAGTGAGATGTAAGAACTTTTAGAGAGCAATTAAAGTGGTCTGTATCAGATGTCTGCCTAAGAAATGAGGGAAACAGCACTCTAGAAGTGCCTATTCTTCTACCGTAAAGGAAGCTTGAATGACAACTTCAGATACCGACCAACACATTATAGTTGTCTACATAGGTGAGAGGCCTCCTTCCATGGATTTTTGCTGAAAGAAGAGAGAGAGCTTTTGAAACTTCCTCCCACTCTTTCCTGAGTGAATGAGTATTTACAGTACTTTTCACAGCAGAGTCAAGGAGGTTAATGTGAACAACTGATTTCAGAAGCTGCTCTCGCTTCACTAGCAGTTTGCTACCAGCTCTCCCCAGTTGACACCAGGAAGTGGAAATTTTCAAAGTTACTGAGTTTCTGGAACTGATTTCTCATCTGCTACCTTTACTCTTCATGTACTTGTTTTCAGCTGCAGTATGCACCTGAACGTTGTACAAAAAATTTTAGTGCACCTCAGTATCGTCCATAACTGTCTGGATACACACCTCCGAAGCCTTTTTTATTTGTAAGAAAATGTCTAGAACCAAAAAAAAGGTAGAATCATAGAATAGTTTGGGTTGGAAGGGACCTTTAAAGATCATCTAGTCCAATCCCCTTGCAACGAGCAGGGAATGTTAGTGTCCAGTCTCCCGTATTACTACACTTTCTTTTACTACTACAGCATCACTTTTACCTGTTAAATTAGACCTGAATAAAGGGTCAATCTTGCTGTAAAATTAACATGACATAAGGGAATATGGTTATTCTCTTAAGTTTTTGAGTCATTTATGTTTAAATTTCTGTTTCTGGCTCTGCATTTATGTCTAGACTTGTATTAAATACGGACAGACAGAATGTATTTTAAAATCACATGCAAGCAGCCAGTTCATTCCACCAATATAATACTATATTGACAATTTGGGAATCAGAGGGAGCCTTGCATAATGATCATTTAGCATTGTTTTTCTTTAAGAAATGCATCTCTCAATTCCACAAGGAAAAAAAGACAAACTGTGATGAATCTCTAGATTGTTTGTATTTGGCTTATTTATTTTTTTATGCAGCCTTCAAGTTGATTTATAGCATTACATTAAAATAACTTGGTGGCGGCAGTCTTTGTTGTAAAATAAATGGATCAAATTAACCATCCTGTGTACTACAGTTCTGGACAACACAGTGCCAAACAGTACACGGGTGGGTTCAGCACTTTTAAAATGCTCTGTATATACCTTAATGCTTACTCCAGCCATTGATTGATTAGACTACAGTTATCATGTAAAAGGATCAGCTCCATTACAAGGAAAAAGAAGAAAAAAACCAGCTATCAAGTACTTGGACCTCTATTAATATCGCCCGAGAAACACTCAGTATAAATGAGAGCCTGAAATGAGGGACAAAGGTGAACTTTTTCAATGCTAGTAATTAATTCTTCCTTTGCATAGGGTAATTGAGGGCAATCACAGAATATTGCATGTCATTTCATTACCGAGCCATCAGATGGACTTCCACTTGCATACCCTGATAAATGTGTTAACCCATGAGTACCTTGGCTGTTGTACCCATGTTGAAGATAAAAGCCTCCTTAACCTTCCCATAGTTCTCCTCTTCCTCGTAAAAGTTGTCATTTCCCTTTCACTAACTGTATTTTCTGTAGACTAAACAAACAAACAAACAAACAAACTGCAGAATCCCATGCTTTCCTTCACTTTAGTATAAAAAAGAGCAAGAATAACTAAAATAAAAATGTTCTGGAACTGCACTAAATATGAACTTACATTATAATGAAATTCCCTGTCTGGGATTTCCATGCTGTTGTGGTCATTGTTGTCATAACCCTCAGCTTCTTTCCCCATGCCTGTGCAAATCCCTTACCCAGCTGCCCAGTCCCCAAAAGCAGGCTGTGAACAAAGCCAAAGGCAGCTGCCCACTTAACAGATACTAACTAGAAAAATATCAAGACTGTGATAGAAATCAGCAACGAGGTTCCTCATTTCTTCCTTAATTCCATGAGCTTCCCTATGACATAAAGTAAAACTTCATTGACTGTTTAACCCACTTATTCTGCAAAATTTGACATCCAGTTTTTTGCTGACCTTTGTGTTAGTGACTCACCCACCGGCAACAAATTCAAGGCAACCATACATTGTTTGACTGAGCACACATGTAAATTAGTAAGTGAGTTTAACCTGCTTTCCACAAGATAATTTGTGGGGCATAGAAATATGCCTGCTTCTTCAGAAATTTGACTGTAATCTTATGTTTGGTGTGATTTGAGATAAGAATTCCTTTGGTCAATTCCTACAAATTATTTCAGTTATTGCAAGTGATATAAGTGTGTGTCTTCAAAATAGATCAGTGTACACTGGTACCAGATTCACACACCTTCCTTTCAGGAGTTTAAATGAAGAGCATAACTTCTGTAGACTTCTTGTACAACATGAAGTTTTCTGCAATCTGTTGAGACTTAAGATATGAATCTCTGGAATTGCATCTTTCTCTCCTCATTGACTTTGTGGTATTCTAGGGAAAATGTTTTCTGACTTAGATATTTTCATCAGATGCCTAAATTACATGGGGTAAACCTAGGCCTCAGTGCATCAATGAAGAAGGTAAGGATTCCTATTAGTAAAATCCTTCTAAAATAAATCTGGCTTAAGTTAAGTGCTTTGAAATTTTCCATACCATTCCTAATATCTTGCAGTGCTGCTTTATTTTATCACCATGCCAGAGAGCAAATGGTGGTGGGATCAGACCCTTAGAGTTGATATCATACATAATGAACAGCAAAATGTGGATAAAGTATGCCCTTACTCACCATTACAACACAGGAATTTGTGTCACAATATTTTTAAATAAAGTGAGAAAGATTGCAGCGCGTGCTTTCTTTGTGCCACACTGATACAAGGGACAGCCTTGATCACCTGAGATGTGTACGTTTGTCAAAGCAGCTGGTAAATTCTCATGTAGGAAAGAATTAAAACTGCTGGACTCATGAGAGCGCCATAATCACAAAACTATATTGTAAACTCTGTTTCCACCCTCTTGCCACTGACAGGGGAACATTTCTGTTTTTGCAGCAATGTACAAGAGAATTTGTATGAGGCAGCAGTCCTTCTCACCAAGGCTGAGTGACTGATGCCTTCAGTTTGGTCAAGAGTGGCCAAAAAAAAATTTGATCAAAACCAGTCACGAGATACAGCGAAAGTGAGATGGGTATTTTTGCATATATTCCATCTTTGCTGAAAAAGTATCACTAATGTCAGCTCTACAGATCACATCAAATGAATCTCTGTTCTCCATGGGTTTGGATGGCTGCTTTGCATACCACATTCTGATTTCATCTTGTGTCTACAGCTGCATATTTATCTGCTCTTTGTGTGATATTGTGTATTGTGCTACATGGAATATAGCTAGTTTGACATATATTAGTAAAACAGTAGGGTACAGGGACTAATAGATTCAGCTCGATATCTGATGACAAGAAAACCCAAACAATCAAACCAACAAACAATCAAACCAACTCCAGACTAGTTTATTCCTGTATTCTTTTCGTGTCCCACAGCGCAGTTTGCCAATCCAAAAAGCACCCAGAAAATGAGCTCATTGTTTTTAATATTATCAGCAGCACATTTGTTTGACCTTCCGTCAAACTAGTGTCCATTTCTTTTCCATATAAAGTTACAGGGGGTTTTGCTTTGTTATGATTTGGCTTCATGTAAATGATTTTATTATTCAAATGAAACTGAATTATTACATAAATACATTTTAGCAAATTTCCCAAGGGGCAATTCTTTTTGCAAAATGATTAACATATCTTACAGTTTGATGATTTCAGTAGTAAGAAAGGGAAGTGAATGAGTTTCATTTTCACCACAAATCTTTTCTATTTGCTTAAAAAATCTTCACAGTTTTGAAGATGTCAGGGAAGATTAACCCACTATTAGAAGAGTCATTTATCACAATTAACAGAGAGGAACATTTTCTTGCTATAACTGACTCATTATTTTTTGCATGTACTATAGGCTGTTATCCTTAGTCCCCATCAGACCTTTCAAATTCTTTATCTGATGCTTCCAAATCTAAGGTATTATCCAAAATGGTGTTTTACTGCTCAAAAATCCTGGATTCTCCACTACAATTTTCATTATCCTTCATTCTCATGAGCTGAACTTCCATGTCTTCCAAACATACAGCTTCATACACTACAAACATACCTTTTTTCAGCCAGAGTAACGCTATCAATTTCAATGGAAACTGCACTTTTTTAAAAAGAATAGTGAATTTAACACTATATGCTTTTCCAGGCATAGAAAACATTATTACTTCTAAAATATGACCATAATATGTATTAATTTTGTCAAAAGGCATTATGTACTTCCTTAGTTATGCCTGCCAAAAAGGGCTGTTGTTTGACTGGATAACAGAAAACATGCCTTGATCTTTCAGCTCGTGAGAGGGTAAGGCCTTGTAAAACCAGAATACACGCAGTAACAAGGGACTAGTACATTATGTTGCTGCGACAGACTCTTGTTACTACACTGCCGAAAGACTTATTTATTTATTTTTAAACTGAATTTAAATCCATCATCAGTGAAAGACAGAGGACACAAAATAAGACTGTTCCTGAGCAGGGGTAAGACTATTTGATTCAAACGAACTTTATACCACAGGGCTTTTTCTGATGGGAGGGTCGACTACAAGCAGAACGCAAACAAATTCCAAAGCATCATCATATCTGGTATCCCTCTTTTTTTTAAATTACACAAGAAATGGATACTTAAAGTAAGGCTGCCGAAACTGCCTGTTACTAACATATGAGTGACTTTAAATCAGTCGCAGATTATCGATCATCCTATCACTAGAACAGCATCGGTGGGGGATAACAAACTAGTTTGGTTTGTTGTCAGTTCTGAGAAACGAAAATCTGGAAAATGCACCTACCAAATGGACCTTGAACATAAATCCTTTCTGAGGACCTGCACATTATTCTCAGCCTGACAAGCCCACCGCAGCTGAGGGATTTATACAGCGTCTACTTGCAGCAGAGGCAACCGACCTTTATTACCTGGATCATATGCTACTGTTGATAGTTATTTTAAAACTTGTTTAGGAGCAAAGTGACAGTTCCTATTACAAAACATTTATTTCCCTGACATCAATGCATCTTCTCAGATATATGTGTGGTTGTATATGTGTATGCATATATTTATGCAAACACATATGTACGTATTAGCACCATTTAGTAACTCAGAAATTGCAATTTTGTCATTGCAAACAGAATTAAGAATCTCTCCAAAGGTCTTGTTGTCGAGTTCTTTGAGATCATATGGAAGAAGCTTATCAGATATATTTTTCTAGCTTCTTTGCACAGGAAACAGTGACAAAAATAGCCTGGAGGGAAATAAATATGTGTCCCTCAGCAATGGCCAGCCGAAGGATGGTACTGGCAGCAACTCAATTGCTCATTTGCCAGAGGCTTGGTTTCTGTCTCAGGTAATAAATAATAAGTAATTATATTACCACAAAGATTGCATATACTTATTCATCTGTGAGAGTCCCTGATTCCACACAAATGATATAAGCAAAGATTTACCTCCTCCTTTTTGTTCTCTGCAAGTAATAATTTCATAGGTAGAGGCACACATGTCACAGGAAAGAGATGATTTTCAGAAAAAAATATGATTATAAATTGTATGACGGCATAGCTGGACATTAGTAAACAGATGCACAAATAGTCTAATAAGCTGACTGCGTAACTTTAGTGAGTTAACTTATCCTAAACTATCAGTGCTTGAAAAGAAAAGAAAAAGAAACAAGTTCTCGCACACGAGATATGTGTCCACAATTAGGGAAGTCAGAGACAGCTAGTTAGAGAGGTCTGCAACAGATAAAAAGACTGACCTAAAAAATAAATGGTGGGCATGAACTGGAGTTGAATGCTCAAGCCGATTTCCTTTTTCTTTTATTTAGCAACATAGGTATCTTTGATCATGAGGGGTATGTCTAACAGCATTCATCAACAGTACGCAGTAGTGTGAAATAGAAATATCAAGTAGTATTTCCCATTATATAAAGTTGATGTTTCCCAAACAAACAAAAAAATTAACTGTATTTTAGTCCAAATTTGGTCAGAAAAATAGAATTAATCATGGACAAAAAAATATGTAGGATAAAATTAATTTAACAAAAATGAGATCCATTCATTCTTCTTATTAAACATTAAAGCATTGTTTTTCATTTGCATGGAGAAAAACATAATCAATCCAATGTAATATGAATTAAGACATTTTAATTTTACTTGAAAAAGTAAGAGAGGACCCATCTTTGCAACAAAAAGAAGAATATAAATCTATTTAGACCACTGTGGCATTTAACACCATTCACTACACAGTCTTCAGTGTGGTGCTCTAAAGGGCCAAAGCGGTCAAAAATAAGAATCATATCTCCCAAAACAACCTGTGATACCCCAGGACTCCTTCCTGCCATTACCTTTCTGCAGCAATGTAGCTTAGGGAACTATAGCAGCAATAGCTTTAAGTCACAGTATTGGCAGTTACTCCTCATCATCCCCATGTTGAGCTACACTAATACGTCACCATTTGGGTCAGCCTGAGCCATCTTCCACCGTGAGTTAAATTAGTACAGCTGGTTTGCACTGAAACAGAGTGTGAGGACTCCCACAAGCTGTTATTGGGCCTCAGCTGCGGGGGCTGTAATGATTACCTAGAGAAGCAGCAATAAACAGCTGTGAAAAGTAAATTCAAACTGTTCTAGCTAGATCTTGTTTGTCTCTGCGCTAACTTAATCAGCATCACCCTAAGCACAGACGAGTTCTTAGGATTTCGTTCATCCAAAGGCTGAGGAGGCTGGCCTGACCTTTCTTAGCTTATAAAGCACAATGAGATCACAGTCTATTGCTTCAGGGGAAAAATTGCAAAAGATTAGTTTTATGATGTAGATTTAATAGTTTTGACATGGCCATAAGGCGTATCTGGTTTCTAGCTTTCATGTTCATTTCTTTACCTTAACAGTGTGCAGCTCTAAAACTCAAATTTTTGCTTTTTAAGGTAAGGAAGAGATGAAGCTGCAATAGCAACAAGTTGCTGCAAGTCCGTGGAAAAGGTTTTGGAAAGAAATGCAAATTCTTTAATTCATACCCTAGAGAAATCACAAACCTCAGAGTTTCAAAACCTTATTTGTTAAATGCACAGCGAAACAACAAACCTCAGCAGGGAAGAAGGAGCAAGTTGTGAAACTTTAAAAAGATCTCTAAGGAAGCTTAGACACAAAGGTAAAGAAATGGTGTTGCTAAAATTAAAAAAAAAAAAAACCTGAGTTAAAGTTTCACTTTCATGAGCTTCATCTGAGCTCTGGATAACCTGCTCAAACTCTGAATTCTCAACAAGGCATCTTTTCTTAGTTGAATGACAGTCTTAAAACGTCTAAAATTTTTTAGAAGCTCTATTAAGCAGAACTTGGACAAGTAGAAGAGAAGAAGATGCTCTAAATTGAAATAACTGAATTCTGCCTACCAGTGTATTTTCTTTTATCATTACCACTCTAATTGATTTTTTTACAGTTATCTGTTGTTATCTGCTATCTTACAATTATCTAGTACTTTATGAAGACTGCAAGGCTTTCAGATGGAAAATGCATGAATCCACTATGCAACTACCCCATGTATGATCCATACTTGTTTAGTTGATCATTCCACTAAAAATATTTTTTTGATTTTTAAAAATAATAATAAAAAAATGTAAGTGTCTAAGGTCTGAGAATCAAACCTTTTCTCCTTCCCCTCCCCCCCCTCCCCAAAACTATTAGTGTCCGGTAGTTTGTTAGCTTCAGTACAGCTAGCAAGATCATGAAATTTGAATGAGAGAAACAAATGACAAAAATATCTATTCCTTTTAACAGTATTTTACACGCACTTAGGCTGTTGGAGCTACTTGCCTGGAAATACAAAGATCAATCCATTCAGAACCAAATTTATGAAACAGCAAAAATCACATTGTACTATTTCTGTATGATACACTAAATATTTTGTGCCTGGAGCCTGGCAAGCAAACAATATTTTTGTGTTTTGCTGGTGTGGTGCGTTGACCCTGACTGGACGCCAGGGTCCCACTGAAGCCAGTCTAACACTCCCCTTCCTCAGCTGGACAGGGGAGAGAGAAGACAACAAAAAGCTCCTGGGTTGAGATAAGGATAAGGAGATCACTCGGCAGTTGCCACCATAGGTAAAATCGACTTGACTTGGGGAAATTAGTTTAATTTGTTACCAATCAAATCAGAGTAGGGTAACAAGAAATAAAAACCAAATCTTAAAACACCTGCCTCTGCCCCTCCCTTCTTCCCATGCTCAACTTCACTGCCGAATTCTCTCCCTCCTCCCCCCAAGCAGAACAGGGAGACAGGGAATGGGGTTTGTGGTCAGTTCATCACACGTTGTCTCTGCCGCTCCTTCCTCTTCACTCTCTTCCCCTGCTCCAGCGTGGGGTCCCTCCCATGGGAGACAGTCCTCCACAAACTGGTCCAACATGAGTCCTTCCCACAGGCTGCCATTCTTCACAGACTGCTCCCATGTCAGTCCTATCCATGGGGTGCAGTCTTTCAGGAACAGGCTGTTCTAGCGTGGAGTCCTCCATAGGCTGCAGGTGGATATCTACTCCACCATGGACATCCAAGGGCTGCAGGGGGACAGCCTGCCTCATCATGGTCTTCATCACAGGCAGCAGGGAAATCTCTGCTCTGGTGCCTGGAGCAGCTCACCTCCTGCCCCTCCTTCTTCAGTGACCTTGGTGTCCGCAGAGTTACTTCTCTCACATATTCTCACTCCTCCCTTTGGCTACAATTGCTCTTCTGCAGGTTGGGTTTTTTTTTACCCTTCTTAAATATGTTATCACAGAGGCGCTACCACCATCGCTGATGGGCTTGGCCTTGGCCAGTGGTGGGTCTGTCCTGGACCCGGCTGACACTGGCTCTATTGGACATAGGGGATGCTTCTATTAGCTTCTCACAGAAGCTGCCCCTGTAGCCTCCTGCTACCAAAACCTTGCCATGCAAACCCAATACAGCTGGCAAATCATGAGAAGAAATGAAAAATCAATTTGGACTGCATATTTTACTAATTTTTAATCAAGTAAAAAAAAAAAAAGATATTTCATGTTGATGACAAGATCTTCTTTGAAAAAAATCCCCCAACTTTTCAGTTAGTAAAAACAAAAGAAATTTTAATTAAAAAATAATCTGGAAAAGAATTTAAAATGAAATTTCACAGTTTAGGACCAGCCCTGGCTTCTGAATGAACTTTATGGTGTGTTATCACAAAGAGAACTAAATCAATTGCTTTTCTGCCATGTATGCTTACGCTGAACAATAATTACTTTTATTTTGTTTTATTATTTATTTTGTTTTATTGGTTATGGTGCTTGTCCTGAAACTCTGTGTATGGAAAATCCTATTTACTCAGACAGGAAGACTGGTTTAGAAAGCATATGATTAAATTTCTGTCCAGGTTCCTGTAGGCACAAAGGAGGATTTCTGGATGAATTCAAATTCTAGAAGACAAGAAGGTAGTTAACCCTTCCCTGACTCTACCTCCTCTATTTTTCCTCTTGCATTTAAATCCATATGGAAGTCCCTCAGGCTTATGAAGAGTTGCACAGAATTTTAACAGTACAGTGTGTCCTGATCGACTCAGGATAAAGGAAAGCAGCTTTGATTTCTGAAATCCCCCTAAGACTTTCAGACAGTGCAGAAGATCTGCCACTCACCGTGAGCATACTTCAAGGGGTAGGTAGCCTCATCCTTGGGATACAGGAATACCTAAAGGTTAAAAAACCCTCATCTTTTCTCTTCTTAGTCACCTCTGGCTGCTTACAGCACGTGAGGAGCTGTAACAGGGGCCCAAAACAGTAATTCTCACACCCACAAATGGCTTTCCCCACGTAAGACTGAAACACGGGGAGCACAAGAAACAACACTTGAAAGACTTTTCCTCCTACACTCGCTTTTTGTGGAGAATTGGCTGAATCAATATTGCTTACTGCACTGTCAAAATGTGTATCCTTGTGCACATTAGGCATTCTCAGAGTACCGGATTTCTTGATTTATATACCATTTAAAAGACTTGGAATGATGGAATTTAAATGCAGAGAGAAGAAACAGCAAGAAGATACGTTACTGGAGCTACAACAGATTTTGTATATTTTTCTTTAAAAATCATCTTACAGGGAAGTAACTATCTTATCATTTTCAAGGCAGGAAAATCATGTTTCTCCTTTCAGTATTAGATATCTCCCTTCTAAGCAGAGAAAATAATATTTTTCTCCGTACAGTAGATCTTAATCAATCCAACATTTTAGATTGTTATTTAGAATACCTGTTGTTCAGCTACTCTGTAGAGGATAGCAAAGGCATGCACTGTTTTCTTTCCCTGTGTGGTCTTGCATTCATGACTGTAGAAGACCTCCACCCTTTCTCATCTTGCCTCCCCTGTGCCAATTTTTTTGTGACTCAGAACAATTCTAGCTGATGTCTCTTCGCTCCAACTACCCAGTCAATATCCCGAGTGGGTGAAAGATTAATTATTCCCACTGAGATCAACTATGTCAAGAGAGCAAAGGCCAATTACAGACAAAAGCTGTCATAGAGCGGTCACTTCCAACCTCCTGCCAACACCAACCCCAAATGCAAAGGAAAACAGTTTCCTACTAAAGTGAAAAGGCACTAGTTTAAGGACATCTTATGCAGCTAGCATGCTGGTGTCACTTTTATTCATTTTCCATGGCTGAAAGACATGCTTTGCTGAGCTGTGTGACTCATCTTGCAAGCAGCAGCAGGCATGTACAGTGCCCAAAGCAGTGGTAACGCTAGGTGGGAGGGCAACAGAAGGCACATCAAACATGCTTCTGATACGCGAGGGGAACAGAGGTTGTCGAGTAACTGTGACTTCAAAAAACTCTTTTGCACACTGCTTGTTGACAGCTGTTATTGTGACATCTAATCTATAGTCATCATTCGGGGAAGCAGCTCAGCCAGGATCCTGCAGTCATTGTGCTAAATCCACTTAGTGGATTACCTCGAGCTGTAGTTCACAGAAATTCAAGTTCTCTTCTGTCTGGTTGCATGAGAGCAGAGTAAAAATCTTGATCAATGAGTGGCAGCAGAAACTCCGAAAAATCTTGAGAAAGGGAGGAAGACAAAGTTTGGGGCACAGCAGGCATCAATAATCCTCATTTGAGGAATGACTGCTGAAGGCTAGCAGGGTGGTGCCTAGGGATCCTTACTAAATGGCTTAATTTCGAATAGTGTCAAATCGAGTTGAGTTTAATTCTTTGCTGTCTCAGATGTCATACAGCATTATCTCCACATGAGTTAAGTCTTGCTGTCATCATTGCTTTGATGACTGGGGGACATGTGATGTCCGGCCTTCAACATGCTTGGATATATACCAACGTTTCCTGTTTGCTCTGGCTGGCTCACGCCCATTTCTGTTTCCCCATTCACAGATGCTCTGTGTGATGAAGTTACTGGATTTGCACCTTATTTTTTATGCCTGTCCCTTTTTGAAGAACTTCTACCTCAGATAAAATGATCAAGGGTAAATTCAGTAGGCAGGGGAGTTACCTGGGACATTGTTGACACTGATTCATCAGTTAATACATAATCAGTCACATGAAATGGAACAGCTCCAGCAGGAAAACCTGAACAAAGCTAATTCAGAATAATGAATAATCTGTTCATCATGGCACTGCCCTCTTGTGCTGAAGACCACAACCCCACCCATTAAATCCAGTTTCGCTCTCGACTGCTGGTTTTGACCAGGACCTTCATTAGGGAGCTGGGAAGGCTTTGCCAGAAAAAGCATTCTTATACTGGCACCAGCCAGTAATGAGCTTCTATTTCAATTAATTGGATTTTCCAACTAAAATAAAACAAAGAGAAGGTTGTCAGGAAATTCTTGGCCACTTCTAATATACACAAAACAACTCCTGGACCAATTCCATCTCTAACATTAAGATCAATTACAAGTTAATGTATTACAGTTTGCTGAATTGATTTGAGCATTAATTCACAAACTTCAGTAGCAGATTTGACAGGTACATTGCTCTGTCATGCTGTAACATGTAATGCCAATAACGGTGTCACTGCAAGTATGTATCTAGCCAGTAATTGTTGTGGTCCTTGATGAGATTGGGAATAACCTGTTTTTCTGTTCTGGGTCCTGAGAAGAGAGAGAAAATGATCTAAAATTCCTTTTCAAAACTGAGGGGCTCTTTTTCACAACATCAAGACTTGGAATCAAAAAACTACATGATTAAGGATTCCTCAGGAGTGCAAGCCAGACCATTCACTGAATATCAATTAGTTGAAAAAAACTCTGTTTCAGTACAGATCAACCTTAAGCTACCATGTCTGGAAAGAAGTTTCAAGACATAAACACTGTATGTCAGTGGTTGGTCTCCTCAAAAAAACCCCCACAAGATCTTGCACAGCTACAGGCTGTCTCTTTTGTGACTAACGCGAGGTTTGTTTAACATGAAATCTGTGACCTTACAGCCTTGACTTTCTCAAAGAGTGCCCAAGTGAGATTTTTAATATATGTTTAATAGAATGTAAGATGACTACAGTGTAAATGAACATTAGTCAATTCTTCATGCTTATCATAATGTCTGATAAATTTACAGAAGATCTGAATCACATAAGAAGATTTACACTCAAGCTCTGTAGGAGAGTCTGTAAACAAGGAATCCATTGATTCACAAATATTTAAAAAAAACTAAGGATGATGAGACCAGGTAAACAAGCAAAAATCAAACAGAATTCTGTCTTTCAGCAACTGGAATGCTATATTGTAAGAAGCAGATATATGTGGTCTAGGGAACAAACATCTGATTAGAGCTAATTACTAGAAATAGCGCCTCTATTTACAATGCTAGCATGGTGAATTTCTATCAGTTACATAATGGAAACCCAAGCCTCATGTCAATTCAGAGAATAATTAGACAAGCTCTCCATCGATAGTCACAGCAGTGACTCAAACACAAGTTAGAAAACAGAATTACTGTTATTCATCTGCAAGAACAAACACCAAGCCTGATGCTATGGGTACATTTGTGTACGCTATCTTAACTTGGAGCATTACAATTTTATTCACTGCATGCAGTTCTAGAAAGTCACATCATATGGTAAAATTCAGTTTCAAGGAGTGTAAATACTTTAAAATTATATAAACAGCACTTTATTTTACATGGAACAGACAAAATGGCAAGAGGCCTGTAAATAAAGTTTGTATTTCAGGGGTGTATTTTGGTAGGAACTGGGGAAAATAAATTGGCAACAAAATGACAAATATTTGGATATGTAATTCAATCCAAACAATGGTTTGATCCAGCAAGCACTTCAGCCAATACAGAATTTGTATGTGTGGGCAGCTGAGCTGAATTCAATTAAATGTCTTTGGGCATTAGAGATTACACACATTAGGTAAAGTTCGAAGGATGGATGTCACTATTTGCAATATAAAACTTCAATTTTAAGGTAGTTTTTAAAATCCATCACAATTTAGTAATGCTTAATACTTTATTCAATTAATGAAATAATATGGATAGATTCTATTGGGAGTCAGTTTCCATTAATACACATTTATTTGCCTTGGTTTATCTCAGTGACAAAACGTGTGTAATTTCTAATGCCCCAAAACATTTAATTGAATTTTAAAGACAGTAATACTGGTTTAGATGCTAAAGTGAAGCAGAAGAACATAGTTCTGACGATTTTAACTCCCAGTTGAGAATAGTTTTGTATTCACAAATACATAAGCGTTTATAAATTACTGACACATTACACATGAACTATACAAAACTGCTAAAAATGTATGATTTAAAAGATATTTTTAAAAAAATGTGGCTGTACAGAAACAATAGTCTTGTACTGGACTTTTTTTTACATTACTTCCATCTGGGACCATGTTGTGGTATTCATGATATGAAGTCAACACCAAGATATTATCCTTAAAAGAAAAAAAAAGCAAAGAGCCATGATGTTAGCTATGAAGAGGTATGCGTATTCATTGGTACAACTAACTATGCATTTATACAGAAATGTGTGGACAGATACTGCTCTACACTGAGCATGCACAATACAATTATTTCAAAGAAATAACAGAAATAGTAAAAATATTGAGGTTTGTTTTCCATCTACTTATAATACTGAACAAGCATCCAGTATAAGTGAGAAATAAACTACGCATTATGGATAAAATTGTGAGACACAAGTGTAAAAATATAGCTGTTCATATGAGAGAAGACATACGCTGAGGCTAGTATGCTAAGCTAAAGCTATCAAAAACACATGCTGAATATATTTTTTTGCTTTATTATTATTTTGAGTGTTAATCATTCACATCAGGAGGTGGTTTAGAGGTCTGATCAAAATTGTCACAGAAAAAGATGATCTCTTCCAAGCAAAAAGAGTGAATTAATTATACATTCCATTCACTGGTGGACGCAGAACTGACAGCTATTCCAGTGGCTCTTCCAGAAATAGGAATAAGCTATTACTGATTTTTACTTTTTCCCCTGAAATCTGCTTTTGTCTGTTTATTGGGGTAATAACACTTGTATTGAGCCAGGGATTAAATTATTTCACTCATTTCTCAGTAACCAGAAAATTTGAAATTACTGTTTAATTTAACGTTAAACCTTTTTCTCTATGGCGTGACTTCTGCCTCTTTAATTTTCAGCCTTGAGATTCTTAAACTTTCTTTTTTTTTACAGATCATTTTCTCTCTCAAAATCCCATTAATTCATTTTATTTTTTAAACAGTTAGGAATTCCTTTTTATCATTGTTAGCAGAAAGATTTCTTGAACTTCACCATAAAGAAATATTTGCTTGTAGACCTCACCTCTTTGTTCACAGATCTTACACGTCTTCAGAAAAAGGAAGGGGTCAGATATTTTAATGACAAGGCACTTAAAGTTGTTGAGATTTAAGGCTGTGATGCACAGGAAAATAGAAGGACAGGGTGCTTCAGTGGAGTGAAACTTGGATGATACAGTTTTGCATGCTTCCTTTATCATTATTGATTTTAAAAAGGGAATTTAATAAAGATTGCAGTTGGAGACACAATATCAAGGAGAGCTGAGAGATCAAGTATATCCCTAAGCAAGTCTCAGGCTTGCCTAGAGAGGAATGTGATCAACTGGGGTTTGAAACAGAACAGGCCTAGGGGCTGTTTGTGGAAGAGGTGGAAGTCACGTTAAATCCCAGCAGACTCTTAGTCTCAAGAGGTTCTTATACAGGTCATGAAACACCCTGTCCAGAAATAACTGACCGTTTTTTTTCTTTTCTTTTTATAGTATTAAATGTACTAACATAATGACTAGGAGCCCAAGACCCACTTCAAAAAACATTTACAATTAATAGAAACAAGAATTCAAAAAGTAATAATAATTTAAAAAATAAATTAAGCAAGTTGATGCTCAATTTCAGTCTCTCTCATTGCCTATTAGTTGGAGAGGAATAGCAATTAACCTGCTTCTTCTACACTACAATTGCAATCCTCCTTCTGCTAGTTTCTTTATAACTCATCCAGGTTTCTCTTAGCTTTTTTCTTCTCTGGAAATAGTACTCTATCCTTTCTCTACATTTTAGCAAGTCCTCTGTTTGGACTTTGTTGCAAACAACCACTCCAGGGTCCAGTGAGGTATATCGTATAAAGCAACTAAAGACTTTTTCATCAGTCTACCTCTGTCTCCAGTTGACAAGGGGTCTTCTCTCACCTTCCTTGAGGAGAATTTGCTGCTGTTTTCAGCAAGGGAATTATACAGGCAATATTTTTTCCTGGCCTTTTCACCTGTCAAGGCAACAAAACCTCCTGCAGGACTTGATGGCTAGGTGCCTTGGAGTATGATCAGAGTATTCTTCCAGATCTCTTCTCCCCTTCTTCTCAGCTTCACCAAAGAGTCCCCTGTCAGTATACTTCACCATCTTGAACTCAGTACCTAGGGGCTGCTATTATGCTGGGTTTGTGTCAATTTTACATTAACCTAATTAATGCTAAACTTGAGCTGTTTTTTTTGTAGTAATATCTTGGATTTAGTTGCATTCTTTCCCAGAGTCTTTCAGAGACACTACAGAGGAAATGGTGTCTAATCTAACTGTATTCCAATGAAACTATAGACAAATTCGCAGCAGAGAACTAACGGACACGGTATTTTTATAAAATTGTTATTTTAGTCATCCAAGGTAACAAAAAAATCAGACTCATCTACTTGCATAAAGTGATTTATAAAGTCAGTCAGCAATTACAATATGAAACCAGAACATTTCAAAGCTAAATTTTCTACACCTATCACCTAGTAGCTATGGAACATATGTACTATGGATCAGAAGTTATGTACTTTAAATTGATATGAAATATGGGACCTAAATAGTGAACAAAATAAGAAGGAGGAGGGAGTGTCCCAGTCATCAGGATCCATAGTCTGGCAGTAATAGAATGAGAATTACCCACAGACCATGCCATCTCCTGGAGTTTGTTCACTTCTCTTTCCTCGCCCCAACCTAACATCACTCTTCCTCATCCTCACCCTCAGAAATGACCTCACCAGACCAAAACCAAAAAGGCATATAAAGGATATCATCACTTTCCCACGCCTGTCAGACATCAAGCTTTATTGGAAATGTGACACTTACGTTCCTAACATCACTGGCTTTCATGTTTCCTTCGCTTCAAACCTTTCCAGTTGCAGAGCCACACCAGCAACCCCTAGCACGTTTTCCATCAATGTGAAAAACACTGCAGTAAAAACAGACCTAAAATTAAGTGCAAGTAAAACAGGAAGGCAGAGAGAGGTGACCAGAGCTGTATCTGTACAGCTGCGTCCACGAACTCAGTGACTTATTGATGTGATGAACTCTACCCCAGAGTAAGGCTTTATTTCATAGACTGGGAGGATAGAAACACTCAATATATTAGGTTTTGGTTCTTGCTAATGGCTGAAATACCTCTTTTACAGCTATCACAGCTACACAATGAGTGGTCACAATTGTTAACAGGGAATGTCAAAACAGATGTGTTTATCAGATTACAACTTCTAATCCATTGCTTTGCAAGTCTGCTAGCCTAGGCTTCTCAAAATGTTCTATTTTTGTTTGATTGCAATAAGCTTATCACTAGACAGGCAGCTAATGATAATATCTCAAACAGCTTGACACTGCCACAAGTTTGCTGAGTGTCAGACTAGCTGAGTAGATTGTGTGTAATATCTGCCTTTTTTTCAAAAGCAATGGTGCGCAATTCAGCCCTCGTCACTGACGCTGTATTTTCTTCTCTGGCTATCTGTTCCTCTCACTTCTGCATGTGTTTGATTTATTTTGTCTTCAGCGAAACAAGACAAGAACTGGAGTAGTGAAAGCTGCAGTCCTTTGCAGCTAACCTTTTCTAGTGATGAGTATCAGCATTACTATCTAAAATATGTGGAGAGCAGAAAGGATTTTTTTTTTCTAGAAACTCTTGAGGTCATTAGTATTGCAAGACTTCTTGAATATTGTGCATTTTCAGCCATTTGAAATTTTTTCCTTTCCTTTTTCTGCATGTTTAATAAAAAGGAAAAAGTGGTTTCCATGGTGGCAGCTTATCGCACAGACTCAGGTCTTGGTATTTGAAGCTGATGTGCGTGTAGCTGTCCAGTTGTGTGGGCACAGCTGTGTAAAAAAAGTCTGATGCTGAGCCCGTTCCCGCTATCAGAAACTATGTGGCATCTTCTCTTGTACCAGGGACTTCTGCTCTCTGTTTAATGACAAGTGTGCTGCCTCCAACGCTGTTCAGTGTCCTGCAACATACTAGCATGATGCGGTCTGTAAATGCCTTAGAAAAATCCTCACTGGCTACACTGGGCTTAGGCTTTTCATGTTAAGACGCTGCAGCTTTACCCAGACTGGTTCCTGTCTGGAGTCCACAGCCAAGTTACGGTCCTGTATTTGTGGTGGCTCAGGCAGTGCACCCAAGGAGAAAGTGAACCTCTCCTGACAAATGCAGATTCACAAGAAGTGTTTGGAAAGATTTGCACCATGTTAGCTAGATATTACATTATATACATCGACTAATGTGCTCAACTTCCTCCGTCAAGTACGGAGACGTGGCGAGAGAAAGTCATAGCTTAATTTGGAAGAAGTGTTTCACAAGACTGGTTTCAAAGCCAAACTAGACCAAACAAACCAATAAAACTAGGACACAGAGATATCTGGAAAATACTTGGAAATACTTGAAGGCTGTAATGCTCTGTGTACAATGTACCAAGAGAGACAGAACTTTCACAGCAATTAAGAAATCAAACATTCTAGCCTGACATACGCTATTGTATTCTGCTATTGTGGCATTCCTCCGAAGAGAATTCCTAGGATAGAAATGTAGGACATAGGATCCAGCCTCCACTTACGATCTGATCATAAGAAAAGCAGTCATGAAAACATTTATAATTACATAAAATCCCATTATACCGACTAGAATTAAAGGCAATCTGTGCCTAGCTTTTGTGGCTTATGCTTCTACAGGTGGTTTTGAATTTTTCTATTTAATTCAAAAATAGACAATGAAAGATAATATGCTTGGTAGATTTTGGGATTCTAAAAATATTTTAGGAGGAAAATTGAGGTCAGGGAACTGCTAGTTGCAGGTGAGAATGGACCTTGTGACCACTTCCGCTGGGCAGTGAGTTGAAGACAGCGTCTGAAGGTTTCAGTATGCAAGAATGTTGACAGCATATTAGCTGATGCCCAGCAACTGTTCTCCAAACCTATGGCAAAAGGCAGGTAGTTCGGTATCCTGTTTATGATGTCACTGAGAGTAAAGGGCATTCAACCTTGAAGAGGCCATTCATGTATTAGCAGTGAGACATTGGTCCTGATTGCTTCTTAGTTGTTTCATAAGCTTCGATATGAAATATTCCAAATAATTGTAATGCTGATTTCTCTCCCTTTGTTTGATGTTCCTCCAGACCGTGGCTGTATGAGCTGAAGGCTAAAAATTGCCAGATAAGCAGTAAGGTCTGAGGGATGGAATTTTTCTGTCTCATTTTTCTTCAAGGTTTGCTTTGCTACTGGGGCATGTACAGTGCACATTTTAATAGCTTCTTCCTACAAACACTTATGCACATGATTAACCTTTTATGTGAGAGTAATCTGCAGTGTCTTACTGGCAGTAAGTATCAGGTCCTATGGATATGATGATGTTCTAAAAAAATATGCAGGTCACTTCAACAGCTAATGGTCACAAATATCCTATTCTGGAGGAAATGACAAAGAAAATGTGAAGAAATGTCATTACTTTCCTTTGTCATTTTGCCCTGCACTTCATCGAACCATAAAAATATTCTGTAGTTGTATTGGACTAGCTCAAATTTCAGCTAAGGATTCAAAGGCCTACCTAGGTATAACTGGTGGGGTTTTTTTTCAAAATATATCTCATAAATGGTATTGTAATTCACTGTTTAAATAAAATGTTTGAAAATTTTAATGATTAAAGATGCAGTTTAATCTACCATGCACATTTTCATATATATATGGAAGACTGCATTTTATCTTAATAAATACATTTCTCAGATGAATTTAGCCACAGGGACAAACTTTCTTCCACCTTAATGCATGTGGGTTGGAGAACATGAGAGAGTCATGTTCTCCCTGCTTTGATATTTCTACTTTACCTATTTCTTGCTGACTTTCAACCCAGTTCCTAAATCCAGCATATAAATCTGCATGCCTAAATGTACTGCTCTTTGTTTTCTGCTGAGAGTCAAGAAATATGATCAGACGACTCTTATCTCAGAGGATCTGCACTGCATTCTGTCTCCAACGCACAACATCCCACTGGAATATTGGATTGTTTATCTGCTTGCACTCAGGCTTATCTTTCTCATCTCCTAATGTAGTACATTAAAACAAGGCTGCTGCCCCATTTGTTTGCTTATTGCTTTACCACTGGCAGTCCCCTCATCATATGTTGTGCAATTGTTGTACTGTGCTTAAGAAGCATACACCTTCTATAATTATCATGATTAATGACATTAATTCTTGTGGTGCTTAAAGATCTACAGAGTAGGAGCCCTGACTGTTCTAGACACTGTAGAAGTGATGACAGTTGAAATATTAGTAGTAGAGAAAAAACTAATGTAAGGGGTAGGTCATTGTCATAACTAGACTTCTTTCAGGAGGAGTCTTGTATTTTAACTGTAAGACTTGAATTGCATTATCACATGTACTCTAAAAAAATCATCTTAGAGGTATACTACAGATCTTCAAAGTATATTAAAATTTTCGTAACTTTAAAATGTAAAAATACATATAAACACATATATCCTTGAGTGCAGTATATTGTTCTGTCCCTTACTTGTTGGCACCCGGATGGTTTTTTAACTTTCCAAGGCAGAATCATTACTGCATGCCTATATAGCCCCTCACATAATTTGAAGGCATTATACAAATATACAAATGTTAATGCTAAAACATAAATTACTGGAGACTTTGAGGACTAAATTATGCTAAATACTGATGTCTTCTTGGTAGTGCCTAATGTATGTCCCCTTATCAAAAATAGGCATGGTGTATTTCTATTGTTTAATAGCAGTCCCAGAAAAACTGTTTCCTAAAGTCTTATTTTGTGGATATTTTCTCCTTCAAAATCATGATCTAGGCTATGAGTGTCTTCTTACAGGTTTTACTGAATAAAGAAAAGCATAAGTATGAGCTCTAATTCTCTCCCAATTAAGCACTTTTATGAGAAAAATAAGCCTCAAAAACACTCCTTTGCCTTTTTTAATCAGTAATACCATGCAAGCTGCAGGGAGATAATTTAGACAGGTTTTCATAGAAGGTCATATTTTCATACAATCACCTAGCTCTCTATGGCAATGGTAGGACTGGTGTACCTGGCATTTCATTAAGGTGGCTATACTGGATTAGAGCACTTCTGAAAAGTGAAGGAGTGACCCATTCTTTGTGTTTGCACATCATATTTAAAACCCAAAGTGCAATTACGAAAAGACAAATCTGCTCAGCAGCGCAGAACCGTGTTGGTTAGCTAGGAGCTTGGTGATATGTGCGATACTCTACAGGGTACAGGAAGGGTGCCGCCCATACAGGAAAGCTGTAGTGAACAGTTCACAGTTAAAAGTTAATGTGATTTCACGTCCCTTCTTTCTCAACAAGCTCAAACTTTTTGATCTGTTATTTTCAATGTAAAATAAGGGGAAGAAAACTACCAGCAGACATAGTTTATGTGCAAACATGGCTTATCTTTGAATGACAAGTTTAGAAATTTCTTTGGTAGCGGAAAGTATTTTGTTTCTGTATTGTGGCCATGCATAGTACATGCTAACAGATAAGTTTAGAAGTGTGTGGAGCTAATTCTATAGTACAAGGCGTCCATTGCATCAGTTGGAGGCTAGGACTGGGAAGACCAATTGTGGGGCAAATGCGCAGCGACAGCACTAACATTGCTCTGCTCTGAGTAGAGAAATAAAGTAACCAACTCACCAAAGCAACAGCACTTTCCTACACCAGAGTTGCGTGATCAGAACTGTAGCAGTGTAGGTGTGCTCTAGGGCCATCAACCTACCACGTGGCAGGTACCTTGCAGCATAACCAAGGGCTTCCCTCGCCCAGGGAGTGCACGTTTCCTCTCAGCGGCACATATTTCTGCTCTCAATAAACTGAGAAACTGTTTCCTGGAGTCAGAATTCAGCTGTGGTTGTGATATACAGCTGCAAATATCAGAGTTGTTAGATCGAAGTCCTAGCTCAATCCCTTCTCAGTACTGAACAAAATTGTAATTCATTACAGCCCTACACTACAGCCAACAGAGAAATCTTTACAAATCTCCTTCTACCTGAGGTACAGGCAACATTTCCCTTCTCAGGCACAGTGTTCCACAGTTCAAATGTTAGAAAGCAGATGCTTAATTGTTTGCAGCCCTCAGTTACGTTTATGCCATCCACAGAAAATATATCAACATTAAGAGGTAAGAACGTTTTGCTGGCATCCGGGTGTGAATTGTCGTTGTTTTTAACTCATGCTAAAATGACTGTGACTTCACCCACATTGTGCATGTTTTTACACTTCCGGAACTGTGAACCTCACAGAAATTCAACCCTGACTCACGACAGTGCTCGCAGCTGCAGAACTCTCCTCCTGTCCTTACTCCTTCTCCTTCTCCCTTTGGAGGCACCAGCAAAGCACATATTGACAATTTCTTAGTGAAGTGGAGAGCTACCATTTGGACATGGCTTCTGCTGTATTCGCTCCTTTTTGCTGTGAGGCTGCTCTTTTCCTAAAGAGAGCTGGAGGTATTTGTGTGGAAGGAGGCATTGCATGGTACTTGCCCATTCTGTACATCGTAGGTTACGACTAGCACATAGTTTAAGATATTACTAGGGAAAGACAAATCGGATAGCAAATGACAGATTGCTGGCTTGCTAATATTCCCATTGTGTAGTCTCCTTTTTGACAATGATTCTCTTGCACTTATTTTAACAAGCTGTATAAAAATCCCCCCCTATGCAAATTGACTAGCAGTAGACAGCAGTAAATTGTGACTGGACTAACCCACACGCAATCCAACTCCTCAACAACCCTTCTGCGTACAAGAGCACTCATCTGCTCTGCTCTGTAAAGGCTATCGCTTCCATCTTGCTCTGAGTGGATTGCAGCACTCGTGAGAGGTGAAGCAAAGTAGAGGTCAGAGATTTGTCTCCTTATGCAAGTTAATTCTCTTAATCCATTCCTGGCAGTGTCATTTTCTAAGGCCCATTTATGCCATCCAGGGATAAAGTGTAGTAATGTCATGGGAGGGCATTAATTCTATCAAATTTTCTAGAACTCCTGGCAGATACCAGCTAAGCAAACAAGAGATTTTTTTTCAAAAGCTCATCTTTAGTATTTTTATGTTGCTTTGCCCAAAACAAAATGTAAGCAAAAATAACCTGTTATTTGTATTAAACATTTAATTTCAAACTTGAACTTTTTTGAGGGTTGCACTTTTTTTCGCTCCTTTAATTTAAAAAGACCACTTAGAACTTTTGAAATAAACCTTTCAAAATTTTACATTTAAAGAATTTGGAAACAGAGACATTCGTATATATGTTTGTTCATATCTGCGTGACTCAAAGTAAAGACTGAATCTCTGATCGCCAGGAAAAAACACACAAACTATTTTCCCTCTAGCAAATATTTATTTTTACGTAAAAATGTAAACATTTTAATTCGAGAAATGGTGAAATTAAGGAGATGTAGACAGTTTTGTTTGGTTTTGCAGTTTTTCTGTGGCCTCACAACAAATTACTACTACATATTTGCACAAAATACAATGAAGCTCATTCAGCAGACAAATAACATTATGGAGTGACGTTTCATAAAAAGATATACAAAATGTATTTATTAGAAAGCTCTTTTTGCATTCTTTTAGCCTACTTTCTAGCATATACATCTGTACACTGAGGCATACCTTGTTATCCATCTACTAAAATTATAACAACTGGTTTGATTGCCTCAGCATTGGGGAGATAATGACTAAATTAGACTGTTCGCAATAACAGAGTCATCTTTTTAAATCATGTCAATTAGCATTAGAGTTTCTTCCCTCAGGAGTCCCAGGGGTCCCTTTTGGTTGCCTTTTTTCTCGAGATAAACAGAATCATTGGTTTTACCTCTGTGTCTGATACTTCTTTCTTTTTTTTCACTCTGTTATTGTTATTGTTGTCTTAATGAGCTGGAGTTGTTGATAGCACTGTCAGCTGCAAACAGTCTTGGAAGAGAGACTCTTATCCCAGTGGTATAGCAGAGTATCGAGTTCCTAAGTCTGAAAAGTACTACTACTCTTCCTCCTGACCTCAATTTACGACAGCATACCACTATGCTATTTAATAAAGTGTTCTGGAGTGTGTTAAAGCACTGTCCGGTACTTTCTTCTTTGATATGAAAAGTTGACAGTAAAAATTATTAATAGCAAGGTTCCCGAGACATAAATTTGATGCATAGCCCAGCTTGGTCACTGCCCATCCATCCACACATTTCAGGCAGCTGTTTATGTGTGTTTTTTATCAATGGGAGGCAGAGATTGTTTTCTAAACCATTGGCACTTAACCCAGCATGGCAAATCAAAGCAACTCAGAAACAGCGTGCTAGTGTATACGAGAAGTAACACATCAGTGTGCATGGTTTTTAACAAAGATTAGAGAGCATTAGAAGACAGACTGGTGATTCAGTTAACTGTGGGTTATTGAAAACCGAAACCAATGTTACTGAAACCAATGTTACGGAAACTGTGCAGCAACTGTAAATATCAATAGATACAGCCGCTTAAAATATGTGATGTATGGATTTCAGAAGGCGATAGGAAAGGACATCATGGCACCCTTATTCCTCCACCCATCTGAGATCAGAATGGATGTGTGTGATTTGCTGATGTCATTTACGCCAGCTAACATGGGAAGTTTCACCAGTATAATGCACTCCCTCCATGTTGACAAATTGTTCCCTCTTTTTATGTTATTAAAAAAACCACTAAGCACAAAGGATCCCTTTGAATTGACAGGATCATAATGAGAACTTGGAAGGGACAGGATCTGATTTAATGTTCTATATACCAAAATTTACTTAGACATATGGTTCATCTTAGAATAACTTACATGAACACATTCAAGCGGAAAAAGTAGGGATGGAAACATAAAGTGGTATAGTGCTGCCACTACATGTTATTTAAGCTTCTGCCTTTCCAATTCCATTGGGTTACCCAGCAATAAAGAAAGATCGCACTGAAGATAAATCCTGAGAATGAAAAGTTTCCCATTCTATAGCAAAGAAAAAAACACCTTCCCTCCGATCCACACCGCATCCCCCACCCCTGCACCCCTCATTATTATTCTCTATTGTGCTGAAACCTAAGTCCTTCAAAAATTTCTAGATAGACAGATCCATGTAGTTAGGGAAATTTTATGAAAAGCAGGAGCCTCAGTACCAAAGTTGGTGCTTTAAGAAACAGTTCAGAATCAGTACAGATACCTCCAAAAGAGAAATGAGAGAGTCTTTTATAAGAATGTCCATAAAGTCCGGATATAGGGAAATAGAAATGCAAGCTCCCAATTGCCAAGAAATAAAAGATTTGATTTTAAGTCATCTGCTGCCTCAGTAAATGTTGGAATTTGGTTATTTCTTGTTTTCTCTTTCCCCAGAAATCTCTTTCTGCAGAAACACATACACAATTTTCCTGCTAAAGCTCTCCTATCAGCTCCATTTGATACAGCAAAAAGTCCAATAGTATTTTACATGAAACATCAGCTTAGCCCATATGTAATCTGACCTCAGGTTAAATCCCAATAGAGAACAGAAAAGCACCCACCAAGCCCAACAGCTTGCAAAGAATAGCTTGCTTGCTGCATGCTGTTTTTCCACAGGAACTCAGGGGCGTCTTGTTACATCGAAAGCATACTTGTTAAAAAGACTGAAAAAACCCAAATGAAGAATTTTTTGATCTAACCGCATGATACTAATATTCTACACCTCACTTTCACTAAGTTTTTATTAGATCAAAAATAACAAAGGAAAGTGCTAAAAGCTACTCTACAGATTTTAAACCTGGTTATTTTAAGCCTCTGTAGCTAATTGAAATTTATTGATCTGTATTGACAGTGCTGGCTGTTACAGAAAGAAAGCAAGCAAGAAAGATTCACGCACTACCATAGAATCCCTACACATGGCTTGCAAAACCTTCTCATCAGATCCGTGAAGGGACTTTTTAAGTCATGGCTATCCTGCCAAAATCCTCTAATCCCCAAGACCAGGGTGGTGACCAAACACCTTGCAAGAAACGAGTATGAGCGGTGGAGCTTTCTGCTGTCTGTTGTTCCCTCTTGGTCTGCTCTCTGAAGACCTAGTAAACAACCAGGACTCAGGAGGCTACTCAGGCTGCATATTCCAAACCCAGAGGGCTCTGCACTGTGACACAGAGAAAAGAAAAAACAGCTACATGATTTGTTTCAAGGGTGCTGCATCTGAAGGACTTAGGAAGAAGGCACAGCCAGGCTGACCCAAGTCACTACGCATGTGCCCCACGCACAGGAGAAGGAAAAAGAGGTAAATTGGGGAAGGCAGAAGAACTCAGTGGCCAGAGCTGTACGTGGGAGCAGGGCAAGATCAGTGGTGGCAGAAGAAAAGCGTTTTTTGGGTGGGTGCAGCTGTTTCAGGAGAAACATGAAAGAATCTGCACTGCAGATGAATTTTGTCATTAATTGTATTCACCTCTTGTTATATTGCTCTTCCTCTAGAGAGAAAAAAAAAAAAATCTGTAGGTCTTGTTGTGTAGCAAACCTCTTCAAGGTCATGTTTATGGATCATTTCTTTAAAATTAGCCTTCCTTGCTGATTCTGATTCTGGTTCTGGTCCACTGATGTTATCAGCGCTGGAAGTCAATGCCCCAGCGCTGGTTTCTTGCTAGCTCCTGCCATGGTTTTAAGTTAATTGGACCTGACCCTGAAAATCTGCGAAGTGTTAAACATGTACGCATTCTTTGCAGAACTAATATCCATATTGTCCAGATGTACTCAGAGAATAGCTAATGAACAGGATAGGATACCCAAGCTGGGCAGTCAACATATTGCCTGAGCACTGTGTGCCTTCTGTCACAGAGCATGTCTGATGGGGGGAGCTACAGCACCCATATTTCTCCCTTTAGGAAAAAGAAGCTCCCAGTTGGCCATAGCTGTATGGCCATGATTCCGGACTGTGCTTATCCACCGCATTTACAATCTTGCCAGCATTATGATAATCAAATGTACATTTTACATAATAAAAATTGAGTACTTCAAACATTTTTTTGTCTGCAGAGTTGTCCCAAAATAGCTTCATTTAAATAGCCAGACAACAGACAGGAGGTCAGATTTCAGATTGCTACTGTGGTCCATTCACAAGATGACAAACATTAAGAAGTATGCTTTCCACAGAAGTATAAAGTTGTATGCTTTCAAGATGAGTGGAAAACAGAAAGTGACTGCAAGTTATAAATACTTCATGTGAGTAAAATCAAAGGAGGCAATTGCTTTGCATTCTTTATTCTCTTTTACCTCTTCCACATATATTGCCTTTGGTGGAACAAAATCAGATCACTCTCTTTGGTTTTACTTGGAGAACTGAGGACAGATGTAGAGTTCTGATATATCAGTCAGACTAATTTTTCCCTTAATATCTTCTTAGATGCTGTGGTTTGCAGTTATTTACTGAAGAAGAGATCTTGACACTACCTACAGGCAGTCACCACTAAGTGGGTTTGACCTCTGGATCGAGTTTTACAAGTAACGTGCTACAGCAGCTGGCAACAAACGCTTGTCCTGGTACAACATTTTTGTTTCTTTAACTTTTCCTTGATTCTTACTTTCTGGAGTAAGTCACTTTTCTGGCAGTCTCTTTGTACCGATTTCTGTAGCAACTGTCACTGGTAGAATTTTCTCACTAGATTGACAGGCTGCAGTTTTTGCGCTGTGAACTGCATATTCAAATGGGGGCACTAGGTCTTTTTCTTTGCCTTCCTATCTATGAAAGGACCTTGCAGAAGAGCCTGGATCTAGTTATTCACCCTCAGACAGTCGACTTTCAAGATAGCTTGCCTACATAGGCAGGAGGTGAAATAATCTTTCAAATTCAAAGGGCAGTGTTCTCATCTGCCAAAGCTCCACAGAGCGTCACGATAGTTTCTTTTCAGTTCCCTATTGCCACAGTGCAAGTAGGCTGGGAGACAGAGAGCACAACTCAGATTTCAGAGCTTTCCTAGATTTTCCTAATTATAGATTACCTCTGCCTTAAGCCTGCAGAGTCTAGAAAATAATCAAGAATTAACACAAAAAAAGTTCCAGGATTTAAAGGAAGAAAAAGTGGTAGGCATGCTTTGTAATATTTTAATGTGTGCATTCACCCACAGAGACCATCATGAACTTCATTAAATAAACAAGCTTGTATACACTGTGTGCCAATTAATGCATTAATCTGCAGAAAGGATATGGTATTTAGGCTGTGGTCCCTAGGCTTCTAGGGTTTGGATGGTGCAAGCTAATGATAAATTTGTGCTCAACGTAAACTCATTTATACTCATTGAATAAATGTTATGCATAACTTCTTGTGACTTTACAGACAAAACATATTTTATAATTATTATGCAAGAAACAGATGAATCATAATTTGATTTCAGATTTTTAATATCTTTTAAAACAACTTGAAAATGTTCACTACAGGCACCCAGAATAGTTTCTGAGCCATTTACATTTTGCATTGTCTAGTTCCAGCTTCCATGACTATTATCTGTTTCTATTAGGATGCATTTTAGTCATAATTAAGTCATTTGCTTATCTAATGCAGGAGATGTTCTACAAGATGCCGTCACTCATTTAATGTTAACAAGTTCTAGTGTTATGGTATTATATTACAATAAATAGAATGCATTCTCCATTAATCTTATTTTGAATTTTTAGTTCCTACCCACAATAATATGCTAATGATACACACATGTAATTGCCATCAACATGCAGTTTCTAGCAAAAAACAGCACAACACATTGATACATAGGAAAAATCAGGAGGTCGCTAGTCCAATCTCCTGCTCCAAGCAGTCATCCATGAGGCTTTGGGCTTTATCCAGTCTGGTTTTGAAAATTGCCTCTGATGGAGATGCTACCTAGATGAATTTAATTTTGTTTAAGTTAGTTCCAAGAAGAATTACGGAAATAGGTTTAATTGTTTGATAATTCAAAACCCCATCTTGAAATACATTTGAATTTGCAGGAGATGATTGAAAAAGCAGAAAACAATCATCCTCACACAGAAAATATGCCACTGTAATATCTTTTTGTTATAGGGGTGAACAGTGCTATACAGAAGCCTTTGGTCAACTCTGGCCCTATAAATTATTATGTCTCAAAATATTATGCCCTTTGGAGAAAATCATCAGTCCTCTGTGTACCTAAATTTCTTCCATCTAAAATGCAGAATAAAGTTACCTAATTCTCTTGCAGGGGTGTTGGGACTCCTACTTCATTAGCATCTTCAAGGCATTTTGTCACCTTCAGGAGGAATGCACTGATACTGGCAACAGCAGCAGCACCATCTCAATATACAATGAGGTCACACTATAGGGGAGGATTAATGGCCTAGTTTTACTTTTGCAAATGATAGTAAATGTACCTTAATGAGAGCTGGCAAACAGTCACTGCACTGCATGTGAGAATGGCCCCAAAAGCTGGTTTAGAATACAAAATGTTCAAGAGCAGAAATCATTTTAAATATTAGAAGAAAAAGTTGAAACTTGAGACAATGACCCCACCTGCACAACCTAGTGCAAGCAGAATATGGAATGTCATGTGCATAGGCTCTGTGCCAGCATGTAATTTCTGTCATTCCTAACATAGATCTGCCCACATCCAGTCAAAATTACAAGGTATTGACAAATCACATTTCCCATGCGTTCAGCAGATGCTTAGATTTTGAGTCCTAAATTCTCAGAAGATTTTATCTGTAACGGCACGGTACAAGGCAGAGTTCCTCAGGACTTTTTCTCCAGCTGAATTTCAGGGTTGCTGTGGGTAGGTCAGGTTGACTTTAGAGGTCTCCTCTGTTTAATGTTCTCAAATGTGCAGTAACATGCTGGTTAAGGTTTATCTCTTTACACGTTCCAAGAATCATTAAATGTGCGAGCACAACATTTTTCTCAGAACCCATGCACCAAAAAGGATAAGCTATGAGAATGAAAGTGTCCCTTGAAGAAACACCATGCTATGTTATGATCCGCATTGCAGGCATCCCTTATTCTTTTCTGTGAAGGTTCACAGACTGAAAGGCAATCTTGGTACCTGCATACAGTGCTACCAAGTCAGGCTTCCTAAGACGACACTTCATGGCCTCATGTGCCTTACGTTTCTGGCAATACAAAGACTCAGCTTCATGAAGAATTTACCCCAGATCTGGGAAATATGAAATTAAACCCCATAGAATAAGCAGGTAGAACAACCCAGGTCTGCTACTTTTTGACACACAACCTAAATGCTAGAGGATCTTAAGGGTCTTTTCCAACCTAAATGATTCTGTGATTCCATGATAAAAGAGATTGGATGCCTCCTTTGATGTAACAGCTTTTTGAAAGAAAGGAGTGAGGCAGTCATTTTGAAAGGCAAAGATTATGTCAAATTACATGATTTCAAGGAGGTGATCTTTGGGAGATGGCTGTAGTCAGCTTGCACCTACTTCAAAGTGTGATCCTGCGTTTTTCTTTATGCCACCTTGGTTAACATTTAATAATTATTATCTAACAATTATTTCATAAAAAACTCAAGTCAAAAATTGTTTCACAAAACTGAGGAAATTTAACTTAAATTCTCGGTCTGCCTGCACTTGAACAACATAACATGAATTTCAAAGAAAAAGCTATATCAAACATTACACTTCAAAGGACAAAACAACCATCTTTCTGTTAATTTCAGTCTTGTTGAGGTTTTCTAAGACATTATTTCTGGATAGGCAGTAAAATTATTCACAAGGACTCATAAAAAGATATAAAAGCCCTTGAGATTCTGCTACAGTATTTGCTATTAATTTTTTTTTTCACCACAATATCCAAACCTTGTGGGCCATGTGGGATTTGCAATGTATGCACAATATATGAACTCGGTGCCTCCACAGATAACCAACTATTTCGATTCTCTCCTTTTCTGATATCACAGTTATAGAGATGCAATGACCCTGTTTTCAATGCCCTCTCTCAAAGCTTCTCTGGAGGGATCATTTTTCCATAGGAAAGTGAACCCAGATGTCAGCTGTGGTTTTCTATCCTTTTTTTTTAATCCCGAATACAGCGTGAGAAGAAAACACACAATAAAGGGCATGTAATGAGCAAAAATATGCTCGAGCCTTTCCGTTGCCCCCTTCTAGGCACCAGGTTGAGCAAACAGCAGGAGTAACTGTCAGAAGTGGGAAGAAGCTGTGAAGAGTAGAAGGGAGCTGAGGAGAGCCAAAAGTATCTTTACGGATGAAGGTGTCACTTGCTATAGAAAACACTTCCTACAAAATCCTATCTCCATGTTTCCCTGATTCAGATAAAACTTAATGCACCCATTTTTTTCCATGGAGTTGAAAACACGTTCCTAAATCAATGCATACTAAAACAGAAGTGAGTGAGAAACATATAGGAACATTTCAAAGATGGAAAAAAAGAATGAACAAATCAGGAAATTCAAGTCAGTCTCCCTAGACAAATTCGTTTTGTTGAAACGTTGTTTCAGTTTTCACCTGTTTACCCTTCTTGAAAACTTCTAGTCTAAATCACTTAGAATTTCAAAATGAAGTTGTTTTATATTAAAAACTCCAAGGCTTTCCAGTGAAAAAATGGCCCCACTGTGAGGTAAACATGTAAATATCCCAACGTTGTACTTTAGATACAGTGATTGTCATTAAACTGCTGATAAATTAACATCATGTATAATGAAATGCAACTGTTTCCATCACACAGCTGACCGCTGTTCCCCCTGCCACAAACAGGAAATGACCTCACAGAATCAATCGGTGACCGCTGAGATCATAATGAAGACAACTATGATGTAATTCTGTCTCTACACAACACAGCTGTTCCCTGAAGTGTATTTCCTATTGATATTTTGTAAAAGTACCTTCCACCCAGTATATTTCAGGATCTGGAAAGCGTGCTTTTGCACCCTGATAGCTTCATGATGAAGTTGTACGGTGTCCTCCATAGTATTTCTTAATGTTTAGAGGGACACACCAGCAAACAGAGAAATGAAACTTAATCTTCTAATAAATGTCTCTTGTTAGCATGCTGCTATTCCCAACAGTAGTACCTGCTGTTTTCATTTCTCTTAGCTTCATTTGTTATGGATCCTTCATTATCTCAATACTTCTTATGCAATCTGCTTAGAAATGAATACATGTTTGGCCAAAGAATATAAATATGAAGACGACAAATAAAAAGTCTGACTCTGGAGAAAATTACATTACCTATGCAACAATACCAAGTAGAAACACTAGCTGAATAGAGAGTCTCATTTAGTGATAAATATATATATATATATATTTGAGATATATATATACTTGTAAGTAATTATTTACGGAATGGGAAACCAAAAGATTATGAAAGCATTGTGGTGAATCAAAGCATGTTGGTTGGTTTAAAGACGATACAGAGCGCAGAAATTGTTAATTATACTGACAGCGTGTGTGGGCTGGAAAGCCAGGTAGGAACGAAGCAAAGTGCTTCAACACCATAATTAAAAAAGAAGCAAAGACAGAAACACCTGAGGATGTGTCCTGAATGTATACCAAACCAATCAGCTGCTTGGATTCACTTGAAAAAAGTTGCCTCTGTCCATTACTAGTATTTTCATTGACTAGGAAAAGCATAGAGGAAAGACCAGGGAGCAGGTTTCCAAAGGATTCAGGATAAATTCCACATTGTTGTACTCTAGTTCTGTCACAGAAAAGTTACAACAGATTTCAGTTGCTGCTTTGCTAAAAATAATAATAATAAAAAGATCCCTGGTATTTTATTCAAAGATGAAAACCAATGTACTGTGAAAAAGGATTTCAGTACAGTATTGTATTAAGGGACATTTGCCTTTTCAATCTTCATTTTACAGGCTGTTTAATATTTTGTTAAATGAAAACTGACCCTGGGAAAGAAAAAACAACATGTCCTAAACTAAATTAAGATGGATGTAACATAGCATACAACCCTGTTCCTGTTCTCTGAAGTTACCATGGAAATAATACATAAAGTACAAATTACTCCCATGGGGAATTGCTAAAGAACATCTTTTGAGTACTTCTAAAAGCATTTATAGAGTCTAAAAATACAAACTTCTTTTCTAAAATGAGCCATAAGTGAAACAAAGAGTGATGAGGTGATAACTACTTAATTGATTGAATGGGTTATCTATCTATCAAGAATTCCTGCAAGCCATCACAACGATTGCTGTGTAGAAAAGAATGGTACAATATCAAATTTAGAAGATGGAGGTAATCACTTCTTCAGCCTCTGAACTTCTTCCTAGCAGCTCTGATTCAGCAAAACACTTAGAGTGTTTTTACATTAAGATCCAAATCCTTTCAAAGGAAAGCTTCTAATCTGGAATATATTTTGTCTCCAGCATGTATGTAATCCCACAGAATCAAAGGATGCTCACATTCTTCATTTTACCCCTGGCTTAAGTGCCTTGGAGAACTGGGGCTATGGTAGAGAGTAAAAAGAAGCTGATCTGGATAGTAGAATCAGGTTTCATGCCAGGCAGGTGAGAGCATTTCAATGAGAAGGGGTATATGTATGTATATTTTACTTAAGCAGCAGTATATATCCAGGTGGTGATGAAAGACATCATGTGAACCATTATCAGACAGCACTTGGCCATCTGTGCAAAGCTACAGTTTTCTTTAGTTAATTTTATGCTCGTTACATATAGTGATAGATGACAAAAATCAAGTTTTCTGAAATTCACTTATTTATGGATAAAATTAAAGAACAATAAAGATAAATGGGATTGCTGTGGCCTAAATGACAACCATATGGATAATAAGATTTAGCACACAATAAGGAAAATTTTCACTGGGGTGAAATGTAGTCTGATGTCTATTAACAAGGTATATTTTTGTCACTCTCTAATTTCCAAAGCAGGATAAGGATGTTTAAACGAAATTCGCTCACAGTGTGGGCTGATCTCCAACTGCTAAGCTCTGTGGGGCATATGTGGGGCTAAATTATCTTCTAATTACTTTTGTTCTATTTTACCTTTTTTTGCTATAACTTGCTACCCATGGTTTGTAAGTAACTTAATGAGGTTTTGTAAATGATATAGAGAACATGTTTCTTGGCTGGAGGGCAAGATGTGTATTTTTGATTTGCTTCTGACCTGATTTCTGAACTGTTTACCTGAAATGGGACCAAGTATTCAAGGAACCATGAAGTTTTGCTGTGTTAACTGCTACTGATCTAATTTTATATTAGCTTTAACTGTTTTCTTACTGAAGAATTTCTAGCAGCTGGAAAGTACTGTGTTTTTATAATTTCTTAAAAATAAACACCATCTTAGAAAAAAAAATATTTGTGTTACGATTGAAGTTTCTTCCATTCACTGTAATGTGTATAAGAGCTTGGAGCTGGACCAAGAATCCATCCTAGTTTTGGGGACTGTAGATTCTCAAAACCCTAGTCTACAAGGCATCCTGCAGACAGCTGTTTCGCTCTTTCATTTCTGAGTGTTCAACTGACACTAAAAATACATTAAATGCCCTCTCCATACTACTTTTGCATATAGCCATTAGCTTTGATTTTCATATGGTTCATACACAATCATAAATACGACAAAACTACTATAGGTGCATGGGCACATTCATTGTAGTAAAAGCTAGTCTGCATGAAAAGGTTTTGATATCACTATTTATTGGATTTTATCAACTGAATTTTTGAATTTCAATACAGTATTGATAAGCCAAGCATAAAAATACCTTAGAGACCCAGAGATTATTTAAGATCCTTCAGCAGAAGTCAGATCTAGTAACAAAGTTACACAACATTTTGGTGGACTTGGCAGTGTTAGGTTTATGGTTGGACTCAATGGTCTTAAACATCTTTTCCAACCTCAATGATTCTATGATTCATTTTATTTCACAGGCTACTTACAGTTCACCAGGTATCGTTTTCTTCCATCCCCTTCCATTCCCTTCCATCATTGCCAGCTACTGTGCCTTACATTTTTAAATGTAAAATATAATAACAAGTCCTACCACTTGAGCTATCTACAGAGTTTTGGATCAAAGAACATAATTTTTGGTTTTGGTCTGAAGTAGGTCTCTGATTGGTACTGAAGCAGAGAATCTTTATGAATGTAGAACTTGCACCGGTTGTTTTTCTGCAGCATGCACTCTGTTGCAAATTTCAAAGCTGAAGCTGTACACCACAATCTTTTTCCTTAAAAAGCATTGTGGTTAATTAAGTGTATTTTTTTTTTTTATTATGACATATAAAAGTAAGCTTCCAAATTATTGATGACTTTTCAACACTATCAAGGCTAAGAGTAGAGTTGCAGAGCTAGCTGTCTTAAGAAAGCATGATATGATGTATGTCCGTTTGGCACATAGATACATTGCCCCTGAACTTACGTGAGCTGGACTAAAAGACACAACATGTGTTTCTATGATATCAGGAGCTTTAAAACTGGTAAAAAGGATGGAAGAAAGCAGAGAAAGGGAAAGTATGCTCTCATGCCTAATTGGTTAATTCTATGGCCGGCAGATATTTTCATCTAATTCTAGTCATTAATGACTAGAATGTTATTATGAAACATGTACAAGCAGCTCTCATAAAAATATACAGTTTATTTATTTATTATTATTATTGTTACTTATTATTTTTTATTATTTGCTGTTTATTACATTTGAAAATGTATTGAGTAGTATGAACACAGCTTAGCATGGAAAGGCTAATTAAGAAATATAATTAAATGTATATTCAAGGAAGTTCCCTAGTCAGAAGGCAATGATGCCTTTGCATTTTCCCTATTAAAGACCAATGCCAATTGAATTATACTTATTTAAGAGATCTGGTCTAGTAATGTGAAATTCTGATGGAATTATAGAATAAAGACAAACTAGAAGAAATTTCTTAAAAGGCGTGAGTAAGATAGTAGAGGAGATTTGCAACGTGAACAATTTTGGTAAGAAAATGCAGTTTCAGAAAACTGTAGGTGCCATTTCTCTCAAAGTTACCAGGAATGTGAAAGCAGCAAAGGAAAATCTTCAGTGAGTTCAGTGAGAACACATAGAGATTCCTGTTATTTAATTTTCCTCTTTAATATTGCATTCCAAACTTAGCAGTTAAATACTCAGATATTTGTTTTATAGCCAATTTTTTTTTTCACTTTAAGAAACTTGTTCAATGAGCACACAAAGCCATCTGAACACAGAAAGCAATCTCTTCTTATGTTCCAGATAAAGCTATGTTGCAGCCACATCTCTTGGGTTTCCGAAACTCAAAATGAGCTTGGGAACCCTTGGAACCAGGTCTGGTTTCCCACTAAACTCCAAGAGTTTTGTGGCCTTGCCATAGCAAATCCTTTGATGACTGATACTTTTTAGAAAGGGGCAATCAAAGAGTGACATAGGGTGAACCCTTTTGTCACAGCATCACTTGTGTCTTGGCTAATTTAAGGAAAAATATTTAATGCCCATTACTTTTTAAGGCAATGTAGGAAAGGTCTGTAGTAGGTACATTTTGATTGCAATGCAACTAGGGTGATAAGCAATATGAAGATCTACTATCAATACATCTCTGTGAAAACTGGAATTTCAAAGTGATAGAAGGGATCATAAGAAGCATGAAACTATAACAAAGTAGCTTTAATAATGTTTTCTAGTTAGTTTTTTTTATTATTACAGTTTGTATTCTTGCATACATAGTACTTTAATGCTGTAACTATTGTACCAACCTTCGTTTCTACTTAGGAGTGATGTAGTGGATGTATGTAGGTAGAAGTTATCACTTTAAGTCATTAGACAAAATAATTAAAACCAAAGCAAGTCTTTGTCCTCAGTGGATGACTGGGATAGCTGTAGGATAAGAGACACCTAAATAATTCTGCTCCAGACAGATCGGCCTTGGGAGAGCACATGCACCAAGCTACAGAGATAAGGAGGCACCAAAAAGGCAACAAGGGCAGAGCAAAACAAACTGGAAGGACATGGTGTACGTGATCTTAGAACTGAATTTACGCAGAAAAAAAGATCAACCAGTGGACGCTGTGATCAAGAGTATGACCCTTCATCTGAAGATCCCCAATGGGCACCTGAAAGCACCAACAGACATGTGTGAAAGATATTAACATATGCTAATTAGTTCTTGGAAAAACTATGAATATGCTAAGCGTTTCTAGGAAATTTAATGAATATGTATGTTGTGATTGTATTTAATCTGGAATGAAAAAGGTGTTTGGTGTGCACGTGTGGAGGAAAGATCCCCTGTGTGTCCGGCGCTGTAATAAAGGATATCTGCTTAACAGTGTACAGGAGATATTCAAGACCCGCCTGGACAAGGTCCTGTGCAGCCTGCTCTAGGTGACCCTGCTTTGGCAGGGGGGTTGGACTACATGACCCAGAGAGGTCCCTTCCAACCCCGAACATTCTGTGATTGTACTGTTAGGTTATTACTGGATCTTTGAATCAGAAGAAACTCTACTTCTAAGGATACAACATTTGTTCTATTTCCAGTTGGACTGTGTTTGCCTTATGGTGTAAATAGGATTAAGGAAACCGGAAAAATCACCTTGCTTTTCTGATGTTGTGATTAATGTTATTGGACCCATGGGGAAAAACACTTATATAAATAATATTAAGTAGTTTAAAGCTGATTATCTGTCTGATTACAAAAGGGACTAAAACACTGCAGAGTAATTTAACTGCAAAAATAACTGTAAATAAAAACTGTATTAACAATATTTTTGCTATCAGAAAAGTAAACAGGTGTGTTTTCTTGGAGCAGAACTGTCTTCACAAACACATGTGCTGATTTTTATCCTGATACTTACAGTCACATAAAGACCATCTGTTCCTTCTTTTAAATTCCAATTAGTGCTATTGACTGATTTATTTCATTAATCTCTCCTACAAGTGTTTCTTCTAAGCTTTGCCTATATAAGTGTTCTCCTTTGGTAGAGTAAACCTGGAGGAAATACGGCTGCTACCCTGAAGTAGCTAACTGCTCTTCCCATTCAGGTGTCCTTTTCAGCATCCCAAGGCATACAATATTAAGATATTGTTCTGAAACCTGTGTACTCCTTCTGCACATATTTTGTAACTGTTCTTAAGCATTCTTAAAAGGTGCATCAGTAAAATGCAAGGTTTGGTCCGGGGCACAGCTAAGCACTATAAATAAATAATTTATGAGATTAAGGAGTCATACACCTTCAACCATACTTTTAGTTTAAAGCCTTTCTACACACCCCCATGCTCCATTTCTTATAGGACTGAATTAAATTAACAAAAGGTCCCAGGAAAAGATTATGTTATCAGGGAAAGAATGGTATGGCATACCATGGGTAATATGTCAAGGAAAGATATAGGGAAAAAAATTAGATGTAAGATTGTCATGGTTTAACCCCAGCTAACTAAGCTCCACACATTACCTTTCTTCTAAAGCACTTGTCCACAACTGATCAGCTTGATCCACAGTTTAGGAAAACTCTTCAGACTACTCATTGGTAAGATTTCATAAGTGAATGAAGAATGTCCTCTTCATTGATGAGAAGAATCTATTCCATTCATGGTAGATGATGACCTGACAGAATCTGATTTTTCTGAAACTATCTCTCCACTGTACTACAGCAACACAAAGCATCTAGACAGGAAGCCTCTGTTACCAAAGCAAATCCACTAAGAATAAAAAAGTGGCAGATCATGTCTCCAGCACATCATTTACTCAAGAACAATTAAACAGATCTCTCATATCTTCCTCATTTTATCTACGAAATAAAGTTTAAAGTCTCAGTTCCTGACTTCAGAATACCAATGGTAAGTAAGGAACTTCAAACTCTTAGACTAAGTCTGTAGTCAAACTTTGATTCCTCTAGAACTGTCAGAGACAAACATAAGGATAATCTGGGCAGCTAAAATGGCTTTCTCAAGTATTAGTCAGGATCTGAAATGAAATGCCAGAGGATCTAGGGATTATCGCATACACATTTAGAGAAAATAACTGATAGTTATCAATGATAATTACACAAATTTGGAGTTTACAAACACAACCAGGACACAAGCTGTGATGAGAACAAACACGTATGCAGTTGTCTTAGTTTTCATCCTCTTGGTACATCAGAGTTATACATACATATTTTTTTAATTTAAAAAAAGATAAAAATCCATTCATTAAAAAAAATATCAGAGGATAGTGATGAACATTTTGAATTCTTGTGAGTCTACAGGACAAGAAAAGGAAATTACTCAGATTCTAGCAAAAAAGCTATTTTCTTTCCTCGCTTCCCCAATTTCTTCAATGTTTTGCTTAATGGAAACCCTAATTATGGAGGCTTCCTGCATCTTTTAGTGGTCACTAGTTGGAAATCTATGTACATCTGTACAGAATAATATATACTTATATTCTTGTGAAAAATCCTAACTAAAGAAGTTGACTTCATTATGAAAGCATCCAAGATTTTTCAGCCAGGTGCAGGAAGTTTGCATTCTCTACCTTTCTGTATGATGATGGCATTTTACAAAAGAATTCTGTTTTTTTTTTTTTTAAGTGTAAGGGAAGTATTCATAGTTTCTTTTTCCCTTACACATGAATTATATAACACTGCCCATTCTGCCTAACACATTTTCTGTCTAATGTGTTTTCAGTCTATTCACAGAGAACAGACTGATTCTGTGACTCTGATGTTAAAAAAGAAGCTTCCTTCCCACAGACAACCCTTGTTATTACACATATATGTATAAATACACATCCTTACACTCAAAGCTTTGTCCTTTTTTGATTGTTTAAAAAAGAAAGAATAAAAGCTCTGCTCTGAGGTGATGATTATTTGCAAATAAAGAGAAAAGGTATATCTACTGTTCTCATTCCACTGGGAGGAGAAAGAAATTACCTTGATGGATTTATGAAGAAACTTCTGATAATCGAAGTATAAATCTATACTGGGATTATTCTCACTTTACTTTGTGTTGATTACTTGTGTTTAACATCATTTATAGCGAAGCTGCTTCAATATATCTTTTAATTTACTTAGTTACATTCACAAAGTATTCAAGTGCTTTGGAAAGAAATACGTGCTATAAATTTCACACTGACAATCCAAGTAGTAAAACTCTACTACTAGCAAATATTGTTTTTATTTTTACAACTGCAGTGTCACACCTTTACAGAAGGAATGAGATGGTGAGTTTATATATAGAACTAAACTAAATATGTTGAACTGTATGAAATATCCATCCCTATACAATACCAATACACATAGTAAGCGAACACACTCGTAAAAAGACAGAACATCAGGATATTGAAGTTATCTAACCTCTTTTTTTTTGTACTTTTGTTTTTTTGTGTGGAATTACAGCCTTAAATGACTCTGAGAGTTCCAAAACCATGATATTTTGTATAGCATATGGTGGATGTTTGTTCCTCTAATGGTCATGCTAGCAGTACTTACAGATTCAGAAACTGGGCTGCTATAATTCATTTACTTGCATCCTTATTCTGATGTTACAATCATCAGAACAAGTGAATTAATATCTCTGCTTAAAAGCCTGATCATTTAGGTAAAAATACACTTTGTAAGAGTGAATACCTAAGGCTGATCGTGAATTGAAATAAAACAGCGTAATCTCATGTTTGTGCTTCTGTCTTAATGACTTCAATACTGTCACTTTGATTTACATCAAGTGAGAACTACTTTCACTATGCTTCCCAGGTCTGAGCACTGAGATTTGAAGACAGTTTCTGGGGATACATATCTTAAACAGAGTTTTGAACCTTAAAATGAACTTTCTCTTGCTTTCTGGACTTTGGGGTTTCTCATTCTGCACAAAAATTGCACAGTTTACAAATGAATATACAGCATATTGCCTGGTTACCTGTGTATCCACAGGATCTGAGAACCAAACCTGATATTTTTCATCCCATCCATCTTTCCAGTAGGAGGGAATCTTCAGTTACATGATGTCTAACTTACAGCTAAGCAACACTTGTCTTCAACATATGTCCCTGGTGAAACTTGAGCAACTGCTCCGCTGCCTTCTGGCAACAGGTGCATGGCAGGAAGAGAGCTCACCTTGATGGCCAGAGCCTGGAGTTCTTCTGCAGCTCTGACAATTACAAAACCACCTCTTTTTTATGCAAAAACCCCAATTTGTCTAGAAAAACAGTAAGATATGATGATTGCTGAACCCCCTCATGCCGTTTTTACAAACTCCTTTTCAACCTATATCCTATATCTGGTCTTTATACAATTGAAGATTTGGTTGCTCTTCACTAATTTATACTGTCATTTCTACAGGTCAGAAGAATTACTTGCTTCATTAGACTTTAAAAATTTGGTATATCATTCCCTTTAGAAAAGAATATTTTAAAGAAAATTTACTACACAAAAGAATGCTATTTAACTATTGAAATTATGAATATTCATTAATGTTGCTATGTTTTCTGTAATAAGGTACACCATAACATTATGTCAAAAGCTTTTAAATACTTGTCTTTTACCTGCTGCAATAGCTTTGCTCTGGGCTTATATACCACCACTGACATAGCAGAAGTATTAGTAAACCTTTTACTTTTTACAACAGATTCAGTATTTAAATCTTTTTGATTTTAAATCAATGCATTATTTAAACTACATTAACTGTTAATTCAATTCATGCCTTGAACTTATGCCAGTATTTTACTGTATTACATTTTCAGTGCTAGAGGAAAAATGGCTTTTTTCTTCTTCAGCCAGAAATGTTGTCCTTGCAAGGAATCACTTCTAATGAAGCTGTACATTTTTTTGTATTTATTTGGACCAAGAAAAAAATACAAGATATTTTAATTACTAAGTAAAATGCAGTAAAATTTAACTATTTGCTTAAAGGTTATTTGCTACACAAACTATTTTTTAAAAAATAATTTCTTAAAAGATGCTATTACTTTCCAGTGCTAGATCCAAACATTAATCATCCCTATGTGAACCATTCCAACTACGTGTCCCTTCAGACTGCAAAACCATTCAAAGTATGTTTGTTAAAAGTAAGGTGGACATTAGCATATCGCTCAGGAGCATTGTTTAACCGTAATAACTAAGCTGTTTATTGAACCTGAGATCACACTGTGGAGTTTATCTGTACATTTGTTCCAACAAGATAAGATTCAACACCTGTGGCAGTGCAATTTGAAATTTGCTTTCTGAATTTCCCTTTCTCAAGCAAGGGCAAGCTCTCTTCTGCTGTACAAACACAGAAATACAAGTTACCAGCAGACTCTCAGTATACAACATATTTTCTCAAAAAACACTCTTGAACCAGCACAATCCTCCTAATAGGGGAAATCCAGCTAGCCATTGTAAAAGACTGTGTATAAAAGCCCCTAGAAATCCCACCTTCCACCAGAACAAAAAACCACACAAAAGAGAGGGCAGCAACAGAACTGGAGTGCCTGGGGTGGGAGGAGTGCCTGGGGTGGGACTGATCTCACCTAAACCTAGCTAATAGCCTCTCCTACTGCAGAATTCAGCTAACCCAAATTAGACTTTTACAGTAGATCGAGACTAGTTCCGCTTAAGGAATACCTGGTTTTCCTGACTGAGTGTAAAGAGACAATACCTGCACTGCTGAATAAAACAAAGGTCATGGAGAGCCCTCTGGCCTTCAGGCCAATCAGCCCATTGGTTGGCACACTGCATGGCTCTAGCTACTGGTTTCCTTTGGATCTCCTTGTTATCTTGCTGGTGCTTATACATTATTGCTACTTGTAGGGTGCGTTTTTTTCATTTCTAACTATCTGATACAGCACTGTGGTGCAGCCCACTAGAGTGACATTTTTACAGCATGAAACTAAGGGTTTTTCTTTTTTTTAAGTGCCAGAAGACAGCAAAAGGGCAGCATGAGGGCATAAATGGCATTGCTCAGGAACTGTGTAGGCTACGGAGAGCCAGGCCCTGGTGCAATCCTTTTCATATTCCGTATTGGGAATGACCCCTCAGATGTCCTCCACAAACAGTTCTTGGGCACTGTCTTGCAAAGAAAGGACTAGGTGCTATGGGCCAAGACCATGCCAGGAATGTGTGGAAAGGATGAGCAGCACTCCAGTTCTCAAGCCCATCCTATAGCCATGCTTTATTAAGCAGTACAAACACAGGCAGCGACTAGGTCAAAAGTAGACAACTGGCTAAATCTGATGGCTCAATGAAGAAGAGAAGCAGGAAGAAGTTAGAACTTCTCTAAGAAAGAAGTAGATATGGGATGCATGAAGACAAGGTGTGAAATAAAAAGGCAAAGATATTTAGGAGAACATATGCAAAGCCAATATATCAACTCACAACATTAATCAGACTCTCCAAATCGATTTACCCCTTCCATGTGAGTCTCATACGTGGAATACATAATAAAGATGGGTGCAGCCAAGCCATTTACTTGAAAACGACACAAGGTCTGCCTGTGCACCATGACTAGCATTTGTAATGTTTTGAAATGCAGACAATAGTTTGGATCAGACCTTATTATTTCTTATAGACACTGTGTGTATCCTCAGTCTTTATTGTCTGAAGTGGCTAGTTAAGTGTCTAATATCAACGTTTTTTACAGAATCATAGAATAGCTGGGGTTGGAAGAGTCCTTTAAAAGTCATCTAGTCCAGCCGCCCTGCAATAATCAGGGACATCTTCAACTAGACCAGATTGCTCAGAGCCCCGTCCAACCTGACCTTGAATGCTTCCAGGGATGGGGCATCTACCACCTCTCTGGACAACCTGTTTCAGTGTTTCACCACCCTCATTGTAAAAAATTTCTTCCTTGTATCCAGTTTAAATCTACCCTCCCTTAGTTTAAAACCATTACCCCTTGTCCTATTGCCACAGGCCCCACTAAAAAGTTTGTCTCCATCTTTCTTATAAGCCCCCTTTAAGTACTGAAAGGTGCAAATGAGGTGTCCCCATATCCTTCTCTTCTCTGGGCTGAACAGCCATCAACTCTCTCAGCCTTTCCTCACAGGAGAGGTGCTCCATCCCTCTGATCATTTTTGTGGCCTCCTGTGGACCCGCCCCAACAGCTCCATGTCTTTCCCATGCTGGGGGCTCCAGAGCTGGATGCAGGACTCCAGCTGGGGTCTCACCAGAGTGGAGCAGAGGGGCAGAATCACCTCCCTTGACCTACTGGCCACACTGCTTTTGATGCAGCCCAGGACACAGTTGGCCTTCTGGGCTGCAAGTACACCTTTTCGGCTCATGTCCAGATTTTCATCAACCAGTACCCCAAGTCCTTCTCAGTAGGGCTGCTCCCAATCCCTTCATCCCCCAGCCTGCATTGATAGTGGGGATTGCCCTAACCCCAGTGCAGGACACTGAACTTGGCCTTGTTGAACCTCATGAAGTTCTCATGGGCCCACTATCAATGTTTTTCCTCTCTTCATCCTGAAAAATTTGGAAACATACATGAGATTATAGACTGCTGCCATTTTTTGGTTAAATGGAAATTCTAGTAGATGTGACACCTTTTTTTTTAAAAAAAAAATTGTTTGGTTTGTTTGGATTTTTTCTGTTTTACACAGTAATAAGAATCTCACAGGTGGAACATAACTGACCGTATATTTTCAAATACGAAGAATGAAGACCCTAAACATATTAAGAGTCCAAAATAGATAAAGAAACAATAAATTACAGATTATTTTTATTTTCAGCTTTAAGCATTGCTGATCTGCTATCTCAGCAGTCCCCTTCTCTATTACCTTCAGTCAGACCTGTGCACAGCTGACTTACAGACCTCTTTGCATATAAATCCCAATCAATATCAGAAAGTGCAAATTCTCAAGACAAGAGCAGCTTAAAAACTTGGTTTTTAACAGTTCTGTGGTCTCCATGCAGTTAATTTCTTCAAAAGATCCTGACACATGGAGTGGATGTGAGCTGTGCATGAACTACCACAGTGAAATACACAGATGGAGACTTAGCAGAATTCATGGGCTTGCATATGCATGCATGTGTGTACACATCTTTCTACTTATCTGTCTGTCTGCCTGTCATCTATCCATCCCCAGAGTCTCTAAACAAATTATCTGCTCAACTGTCTCAAATCATACCTTAAATTCTGTTTTTATTTATTAGTTTTATAGTGATGATACTATGCTGGGTAGATCAATTTTTAGAAGACTTTGTAGTGGCACTTCAGAGACGTTAAATAGTCTCTGTTAAATGTTAACAATCACCTTTTACTATGTCCTCATAGCTGAAGTCTTGATTGCTAGTTTCAAAACAATGCACAGTTGAATTCAAATCAACACTGAAATGACAAGGTAGAAACGGATCTAGAGGCCTCCCAAATGCCACTTCATATTGACTCAGCAGTAAAAGGGTAACCCATCTGATGTGCAAAATCAAAGGCAGTGTACATGATATCAGCCACATAAAATGTCACATTCTGAGCATGCCAGCTTGATAAGCACACCTTTCACCTTTCAACAATCTGTTTATTTTGCAACCTTCAAAGCAGGTCTAAGAAAAAAATCTCTTTGATTTAACTGAGGATTACATGTTCCATCATCTCTATCAAAAATTTTTCATGGCTACCAGGATAGCTATCCTTTTGGGAGTATATTCGTGAGTAATCATTTGGGAGCTATGTTTGCAGGTATAAAAATTAATGAAAGTCAGATGACCTTCCAGAATTCATAAAGTAGTAACTCCTTTTCTGCAAGGTTACCTAATTGAACATAAAGCATTTGGCAAATGTCGGGACAGGAAAAGGAAATTGAACAAGTTTCGTCAAGGAAAAGAGAAACACTCCTTAAATCATGATATGGCCTCTGATGGCATTACGCGGTTTGGATCTGACTTTAGTGCTACCCTGTTGAAAGTCACATCTGAGAGCTTTACACCTTTTGGGAAGTTGGTTCATTTTCATATATGGTTTCAGTCCTTAAAAACAGCAGCAAAATAAATTTGATTAATTTATGTGTATAACACCATACACATCGATGTGTGTATGGACAGAAGTTCCTGGTTTAGACACGTGATGGCTCACATATCCTGCTTGGGCAAGAACTTCATGCTATATTTGACTGTAAAGCAGAGGTGTACACGTTTCCTTAAAACAGAGAACTTACTGACATGCTTCCATTTAAATTGCTTCTAATTGAACTTCAGAGTCAGCTTTACTTAAGCACCTTTGCATGTGCTTTCCTGTGTGGAAATATTTTTCCTAATCAGAATATTTATAAATACTGTGCTTCAGGCTTGTATGTAACACTGTCATCTGCTAACATAAAATGTTAACTTCTTAAAATATGTCCTTTCCACAAAGTTATTCCAGGTAGTTATTAAACATACTCTGCAAGTTAAGCTGTGTGTAAAGGATGAGTTTATGACTTTCTATCTATTCCATTAATCCCCAATTAGTCAAAGTTTTCCCAATCTCAGTGACAGAAACATTTATATCTCTGGGAAACAATGCTTTCCGTCCTTTCAAGTACACTCACCGTATTCAGGAGGTTACAAAACTGTATTAAAGAACCTATGCTTAAGAATGAATAATTTTCCTGGATTACATTCTCATTACAGAATGTTCAGAAACTCCTTTACCTTAAGCCTAGCAGCAAACCACTGCATGCTTTTGAATATATTTCACAGACAAAAATATCTCAGCCTCAGACATTAGAATATTAAAAGCACAAGATTAACATTTTTGAATATAAATTTTAATAAGAAACCTTTTTTTCCAAAACTTGCCCTAAATAGTTTACAAAACCCGTAATACCTACAGCATAAAGAATACCTACAGCATAAAGAAAAATAATTATGTAATGAATCTAAAAAGAATTTTAATTCTGTTGTACTGTGCATATAGCAGACGGACCCAGTAAATTAATATTTATCTAACAAATAAACTCTCGAAAAATAGATGTTTTGATTTTTTAGTTGTTGATGAGATACAATTCTGGTAGTGTCATTCACAAACAAGTCTGTATCATGTTTAAAGCCTGGAAAATACAGTAGGAATGAAAATATTTTAATGTTAAAAGATAGATTATGAACCACTCAGAACATTTAATGGAAACACTAAAAATAAATAGAGTTTCCTAGGCATAGATGACCTGTCATTTTTAAAAAATAAACGTAGCCCAGTTTTGAAGACAAACACAACAGAGAACAATAATGAAAGCTCATTGTCCCACATTTGGTGAACCACCCTGACTGTACTTAACTTTTCTGATGCTTGAAGAGGAGGTAAACACTGAAGAATTTTTTACTGAGGTTATGTGAGAAATTATTCTTCTAATTAACTTTTACCTGGGAATGTTCCACATCTGAACAACCCCGTTATTTTGAGTTAGACCTCTGATGGGTTTGGTTCAGACAAGCCCATGGTAACGTAAGCAATTTTGTGACAGTGTAACTACCAGTTCTCAATCATATTTTTTTCCAAGACAGAAATATCACATTTCTTTTGCCCAAAAAATTCTCTCTCTCTCCATAAATGCTTTTGCTCCTTGTGTGGACCTGCCCTTAGACACCTCTTGCTTTTTGATGTTTGTAGTGAACTTTCTATTAGTTTCTTCTGATTTTCTCTCCACTTTGCGTCTTACAGTGAAAAGCAAATCAAAGGCTTGGAGAGTGTGCATTGGGTAAATTTGCAGAGTATAAAGCAATGAGACATGAAGTCTTCTGTTACTACTACGAATCGAATGTAGAGAACAATACATGTAAATCTTCAGATATCACGTCAATTTTCATTCCTCCTATCTACAAAAGCTTAAACAAATCCAAGCCTCATAAAATTTAACACATCTGCCATTAAAATTAAAAAAATGCAAATGTCTTTCAGACTTTTCTGAAAACAAACCACCTCAGTCCATATCCAGTTTCAAAGTTCCTAAACCACAATAAAAACATGCAGAATTAACCTTCCTAAATAAAACTTCAGTCTAGCTGGAGAGACTTTACAATACCAGAATACTGTAATCATTCAAAACAAAATATTATTTCTGTATGCAAAATGTATTGTTTTTGTATGTCCCTTCGTTTTAGTAGAGTATTAATAAAAAATTACCAGCACAGTGATAGGCACCATGCATGTGTATGTAGAAAGTACATATATGTACATTGTATATGGTAAACCTCTTAATTCTACAGGTAGATTACTAGCACACATTACACTACAGTTCATAGTTGGAGTCTGTTCTCAGAACTGCATTTTTACAGTTAACGAAGGCGGCACACAAAGGGTTCATTTCTGGTAAAAAACTCCCTTATGTCTACAGTCAGTCTATAGCCTTGCAGTGCATGCTTGCTCACAGAACTGATTTACTGAAGTGTTTTCCCTGCTGGTGGAGATCCAGGCTGAGGATGCAGGGTGCCGCAGCAGCTGGCTCTGTACCTGTGCATGGAACAGGGAGCAGCAAAGGGTGCAAATGCCACTTCAAGTGAAGACGTGAGTGTATGGTCCTGGGGCTACAAGGGCAAACTGAATCCAAGGCCTTCCGTCCAGGGTCCAAGGTGTTTAATAGAAAACTAAATCTTTGCTTCCAAATAAATAATAAACTACAGAGAGGATATTTTCTTGTGAGTACATTCCCATAGTCCATCCTGATTCATGAGGAAGACAACGGAAAGAATGAGTGCATCTTGGTAAGTGTTCATGTTTATATGTAAAAGCAAAGCAAACAAATAACGTAAAACACAACCTGATGGAGATATTTATAGCTATAAACATTTTGCTGTTCATAGACAGACTAAACCTACTTTACCCTAGCTCTTTATTTAAACTTTTGAAAAGAAGATCTTTTGCCCTTTACCAATCACGCAGAGAATGGCAACATCTTCTTAAACCAGAAATAATAAAGCAATTCTACTAAAGCACAACCGAAGCAGACAGTAAAAAGCAAAACTGGGGAATCAGCTATCTATCTTCCTTTACTATTCTTAGTTAAAGTCCCTGGGAAAACTTAAAAAGAAATCAATCAGTATAAACTTGTATACAGATTTATGCAAACTCCTTTTCTGTGATTTTTAGATATTTTTACATGTACTTGTGGTCTTGCACTTACTTTAATATTTTCTTTTAAGAGATAAAAAAAAGCCAGGAACTATTCAGAGAACAAATAACCATCATTTGGTACTCTTTTTTGAGAGTTATTAAAATAAGGATGGAAATTATCACTACATTCCACATTTACTGACTGTGTGCCCAAGCCTTTCTTCCTCTGTGGACACGGGAAAGAAAAAGAAGAAGAGGAAAGAAAAATAATATGGTAAATACACAGACACAAAAACCATAACTGTGAAGAAGGAAATTTCCTCAATTTCCCAGTCATATAAAAATATTTCCTGTTCATGTGCAATTTCAGTGAATGCATACTATGAAGGTTATTTACTGTTAAACCATTCTTCTCATTTAAAAAGACCAAGATATTTAATAAATGTAACTTCTATTTCACTTTGCTTTTGTCTGCAAATAGAGTTCATGTTTTTAACCTGACATATGTATATGTACCATGTTCTTGGACATTTATGAAAAAAAAAATCTCCGCTTACTAGATTCTGAACTTTTCTCGGTGGCATGAGGCAAAAGTCTGATGTTCTTTCTACTTGTGTGGTCATGAACATCTCAAGAGATTGCTACAGTCCCCAGGCTGGCTAGAAAAACAGACAGAAGAATTTAGGTAAACCACTTCTGATGTGATGATTCCTGCAAGCATTTGCACGCATTTTTTTCAGTTGTAAATTCAACTTCCTTGGGAGAACTTCAAAGAAAATGCACCTATATAATTGATAGGTTGTTATAATCTTTACTTTTTCTTGCACAAAATGTTAATATTTTGTTGCTTGAGACTTCTGAAGTATAGGACAGATCATTGTTCCTTGTCCACAGTGTGTGATCAACGTTCTGTATTCTACCTCTCTTTATCACTTCTCACCTTCCCTTTGCAGAGTTCTAATCCATTCCTTTCTATGTTTCAAGTCAGAAGCCTTATTCATTTTTCTTTTCTTTTTTTTTTTTTTTGGTAGCTTTATCAGCTCTTGCCCATTCCATTATTCTCTCTGATTTCTTCACAGAAGTTATTAAGTCTTTTTGGTCTCCTCTTTCTCCTGAATCTAGGTAATTAAGTTTGAGCCGATTAAACACCTCACATAATCTTTAAATAGATTTCCTAGCATTTCTCAACAGAGAACTTATCTGAAGCCATGATCCCAATTTCTTAATCTATCTAGCTTTCTTTGAGGTTCTACCCATTTCTTTTTTTCCTGAATAACCTCAATAATTTTGTATCACCTTCAAATATGGAAATTTTTCTTCTAAATTACTAGTCAGACATCACTGAGCTTACTTTTGCATCTTGTCCTTGACACTCTGCTGCTAACAGCCACTTGTGAAGGACTTCAGCAGAGTCTCTTTCAAAGTGAAAATGGATTATGCCATCAAGTTTCTCCTTGTCCAGCACTTTAATCTATTAAAGGTCTTTAAACAAAAAAAGAGAGAATGTTTGGTTTTGTTTTTCTCCAGGCACCACTGATAGCACTCTGTAGTATAATGTTTATCTTTTTCATAATTTCACTCTCCATTAGCATTTCAGCTATTTGACTGGTGCTTAATTAAGATTCATTAATTTGTTCCCAGAAAAAAAATGCAAGTTCCATATATCAAATTTTAGGAAAGAAACTTTTTTTTGACATAGAGAAGACCTACATACATACAAAACAGGACAAAGAATATAGTATGTTATTGTTAGTCAGCTCAGGAAGATGTTTATTTTGTGAGCTCACGCTTTGTTTAGTGAAATTTAAAGACTGGCAATAAGTCATTTCAGCCAGAGCACTAAACTAGACGTAAGTACATATGCAGTAACGTAAGAATATAAAGCAAAAGAGTGACACCTGAAAATAATACTGCCTCAGGAATCAGAGCTAGGCAGCTACAGTCTTAGGCATGTTTTAAGGAAAGTCTATGCAGCCCTCCCTTCAATGTTTTCCTCCTAATTTCAAAAATTTTTTTCTATACAATGTTTTTTTTTTTTCTTCGCACTGAATGTTGAAAGCTTTGTGTTATTCAGAAGTGATATATAGTGCTGTTGCTTAGCACTGTTTTAAAGAGCGATACTGATAGTCTGGTAAGATTGACTGAACCTGTAACATAAGCTTTAAGTAGTTACAAAGAAGCGTGTATTTTTACACAAATTTTGAAGATTTTGCCAAAAAACCTGCCATTCTGCATCCATTGCTGAGTCCAATGTCTTCATATTTTCTCTCTAGATGTCTGGGGTCTGGTTCTGGTCCAGCTTACATAGATAAAATGTGTATGTCATCATAAATTAAGTTAATGAATCTCGTGTATCTTCCACTGTTACCTGTGATAACCAAATGAACACTATTAACAGCAAAATCACAGGTGAAAGGGAAAATATCTATAAGTTCTCTAAGAAGGTAATTCACTTCTACATTATCATGACTTTTATAGATGTCTGTAAAACTGGCATCTTAGTCCTACTGAAAGAAAAAGAAACATTCAGTGCCTCATGTCTGCAACTAGGACAGCTTTTTAGATTTTCAAAATCAAACTTTGCCTTTCTGTCTACATTAATATACATCTATATAGATGCACGTACACATTCGGGCTATGTGGCCTTCGTGATACGCTCCAGGGAGTGACCCTTCCCTTAACTAAATTAGTCCTGAATGATTCCAGCTCATCTTGCTCTTTCTAAATTAGTCTGGATGCATCTTCAGCCTATAGATAATTTGGATATGATAGATGTTTCAAAAGCCTTTTCAACATACTCAGCACACCATACATAGCATTTCTCTCGTCATGTGACACTAGCTCTCATCAAGGGCTTAACAGAGGTCACTTTACTTTTTGGCGTACGACACATTGTAGAAGTATTTTTGCAAGTCTTTAAAAATTAGTATTTCTATATGAAATGGACAAGCTAAATGGCTTCCTTGGTGCCTGTCAAGTTTTTGATTCGATGGCAGGAAGCTGAAAGCATGTGCTGTGTGCCAAAATGCATGGCAATCTTCCTGTCCGTTGGAGCAATCCTTGGACCAGGCTGCACAGAGCCCCTCCTGACTCTTATCTGCAGACCGACACAGTTGGTCCACTCCAAAAGGGATTCCAGGAGTGATTCTGCATCCATGAAGTGTGAACAATCAGGAAGAACAGGTTTCTGGACTGAAAAATTGAATGATTCAAAATGACAGTGTAGGTGCAGCCTTTATGAGAGCAGCATAACATGCTTCAACTGGCATAACAGATGCCTTTCATCACACGTCATTCCTGTCCAGGCTTGAAGGAGGGCTGTAATGCATGACTCCAATCAGAATTAAAATGGGGTAAATTTCTCCTCAAGACTTCATTAGAATATGCATTATAAACATATATTTAGCTATCATTGTCTTGCTCTTTGCAACAATTACAAGATTTTCATCTATGGAATCTACAGTGATAGACATAATATCTGAAAATTAGCTAGTCCTCTTTTAAAAATATGGTGTTACAAATATAGTTACAACAATATATGACATCTATCCATCTTACAAATGAGGGTTAATATTTAATTTCTAACAAAGTTTTATTCTTTCAGATATGGTTATTCAAGGTACATCAATGTCCACAGCAGTCAGAATTTTACGCCTTTCTAAATGCTTCCTTCTCAGAAGCGGATAATAACGAACTTGAACTGTGGCATAACCACGAAAAAAGGAAGGAGGAATTCAGGCATCTACGGTAGAAACACACAGCAACCACTCTGAGCAGCTGAGCAGTGCATATTAAGTAAAAGACAGGCAACTCAAGTCAAACATTTTCAACATGTTTGAAATGTTGAAGTGTTTTCACTGCCTGTATGTAAACTATTGATACTGCATAGAGAAATGTGTCTAAGAAACAAAACGTAAGCTCAATTAAACTGTCCTGATGGTTTCTTTAGCTTAGAAGTAGATACAGATTAGAAAGAGATATTTGCATCTCCCATTTTCTCTCGGTCTCCAACAGCTTTATAGACATCTTTGAGCAAGCACAAATTTTTGCACATGAAAGTAAAGGTAGCATTCAAAAATCATCAGGAAAAAAACCACGTTTATTCAGGCAAAGAACTGAAAGTATGTTCTTCTAAAATTATTGACTCAAAAAAATCCATGTAATTAACTGGACTTATGTGAATATAAAAGTATGAAAATCAATCATAAAAAAATAGAGCACACAAAAATAGTATGGAAGTCACTGAAACCTACAAAGATTATCAATGCATGGGAAAGTTAAACACTCTAAAATCTGAAAAACAGAGTTATCTTGACACTCTGGGACTACAAGAATACAGTTATTTAACAAAAACTGTGAAACCAAGAAAAATATTGCATTGCTTTGATCCAACTGAGACATAGCTTGCTTTGTTCCTATACTCATCTCAGGGATCAGAAATGACAGACTTTTGAAGACTTAAGAAGAAATGTTAACTGAACAAAGAGAAATGAAAGCCTGCCAAAGGGGGTGGCCTGACATACTTGTTTTCTGCTCAGTTAAAACCTGAAGAATATCCTCTCTAAAACCACATCTCTGGAATGAAATTACAAAACTACCATTCAGAACAATTTAAAAAGGATTTAAAAGAATTTTCAAATGTCTTCCTGTGATTAAAGTTTAAATTAACTTTCCAGTGAGTTGGCAATAGAAACTCTGGGCCCTTTCCATGTTAATTTGGCAGATATAAATCGTCTAAGCACTAAATGTCACTATTTTGTACAGCAACTGGATCATTAATGTTGTTCCAATGTAGAGAAGTTGTAATGGTTCCTTTCTGTTTCAAAAGAGCACAAACATGGATCCTTACCCAAGGATCTTGAATATCATTTGAATCTTTATGTTTATACCTTCAGTGGCTCTACTGATTTTACTTTAGGGGATGGTATAATATATATGCAAAAATAACTTACAACAACAGCAACAACAACTTGGATGGGTGGGTAGGGTTACAGAAAAGCTAATGGATTCCGGAAGATGCTTAACTTGATCTTGGTGAATCAAGAAGAATATGTGTCTTGTGGGGTCAGGAAATTGAAATCAGATCATTTGTCCTGCTCTATGCAGCAGAACTGGGCTACCAAGTAGAGATACAGAAGGCAATGCTGCCACATTGACAGAACACTTGGATGGCCTGGGAGCACTGACATCTTCACATAGGTACCATATCTTAAAGAATTTATCTTCTGTATATTTACTGTTCCTTACCTGACTGAAAGAAAGTCTGTTTAAAAGGGACTATTCTTCCCCAGACCACTAGATAGCTCTTGCATCTGCTGTGGATTATAGAGCCTGTTCGAGTAGGTACAATACATTCATAACTGTCTCCCTCAGAAGATAGGCAAGCAGTAGGAGGTAAACTCTATTGTAGTGCCCTGTGTGTGTGTAAGAAACACATTATTTTTGAGTTAAAGACCAGATTCTGAAAAACTAAGTGGCTGTAGTGATTTCAGTCCCAGAGAATGCAACAGAGCCAAGAAATATTGCTTCTACCAGAATGTGTTGTCTGCTCTGTGTAATGGAAACCTTTTTCTATTCCTCTTTGAATATTAGCTGTGATCTCACTTGCATGTATTCGTGGGTCATACTGCTTTATCAGTTCCAAAGTTCACAGTAAGTATAAGGACACAGGAGATATTTTGTAATTGTAATGTCTCCCAGTGGGCAGGAAGAAAACATGGATGAGTAGTATTCAGGAAGCCCTTTAGGTTCCTGCATGTAGGAGCTCACTCCTGTTCAAGCGAGGGTGCAAAGCCACATAGAAAGCCTGTGGTAATATGTTTATTATTTTTATTTTGTGATTAGCCTGGAAACTTAGTGATTCATCTTTCATGGTCCTCACGTTCTCTGAAACAAGGACTGAGTGGCTTTCATTCCTAAGGTATGTCAAAACCACGCTATAGAGAAAGTTTGAACGGTTACAGGCAAAGGTCTCTGGTTAGTGCTCAGTGGTCACACCAATGGTGGTCATGCCAATAAATCTGTTTCTCTTTCTCGCTTGGACACTGTTCTGACTTCAGAGCACCCAAGGTACTTCCAAAGCATATCTTCAGAGCAAAGGCAGGTAACGAAAACCAGTCTGCCATTAACCCCTCCTCTTCTTTCTACTTTTCCCCCCAGATTTCCCATACCTGCTTCTACTGCATGTCTTCATGACAACCCGAGATCCCAGTTCCTGGCACGTCAGAGCTTCTTGGCTCCTAAACATAATCACTTTAAGCTGAGCCTGGTCTTACCTGAGCTACAGTACTTTCTGAATGTCATAGATATGACAAATTCAGAGTGGTAAAAAAGTGGTATTGTTTTTAGAAATATGTTCCTGTTCGTTTTCTGACACAGAGTCACTGAAAAAAGTAATTCGAGAACTGATGGTCAACTTTTTGTTCCAGACTTGTAACACAGCAAAACAGTTGGTTATGCCTGTTTCTCTCTTATACATATATATATATGATCCTACAGTTGTAGTAAGTTAACTATTTAACATGACTATTTCAAGAGAGAAATACTATATTGTATTGGTTTTTCTGACACATGGCACATTTAGTTTTCAGACTTATCCTATTTTCATTTTGACATGATATTAAAATAATATAGAGCTGATACAAGATGTGAAATGCTTGCTCCCTGTACCTAATGGGCATCAGGAAAAATCGTGGTGTCTTCCTGAATCTGCTTCAGCAGCTGTCTACTCAGCAGGAGGAACAAGCTTCCACATTCCAGTAACTGCTAATTACCACTGATGCACAGCCCTTCCCTACCGCACCACCACCTCATTTCAATGAAATGCGGGAATGGTTGTGGACAATACCCAGATGGGTGTTATCTCTGCCTTTCGGTGAGCACAGTATGTCCACTGAGTCTCATGTGCGAACATACCTTTTGCTGAAATTCAGGAGCTTTACCTAGCATGGATAACAAAGTTTGCCTTTAGATTTCTATTAATATAGATATCTAAAGGCAAAGATATCTACATTTCTTTATACTGAAATAAATATATTTTATGAATGTGTCATCCGATCGCCTCATGGCTTTATAGTTCTTTCTAATATAAATGTATTTTTTCATTCCTCTAAACCCTATATCAGGGTTTCATGTTTAATACTTTGCATTTACCAAATTTACTAGCAGCCAAATTCGTTGGTAGAAAGCCTTCTTTTGCAATCCAGAGAGACACACCATCAGTATGTAAAAGTCCATCCTGCACTGTCTTTCTTTTTTAACAGATCCAACATCAAGCACTCAAAAGTTATTTAGCCATTGACATTGACATAACTTTGCCACAAGCAACCGAAGCAATTACAAGACTTGGGTTGGGTGCAGCTGAAACACCTTGATAAGAAAGCAATGAAAAATGACACATCACACAAACAGAATGGTTTCATCAGCGCAACACTAAATCAACATGTATGTTTCTGGCACTCCCCATTCTTTCGATAATAGAATAATCAAACAGAGAGGACGACTGATATCCCCAATTTTTCCTGACAGACTGGAAATGAACTGAAATAAAGCATGGCTGTGTATTGTCATTTGATTGTATTTTAATCAAGACAGTTTCAATTTAGTGGTCCATAAACCACTTCATATTTTAGTCTGGCTTGCCTGTGGTTGGTATAAGACAATAATCTGTTTGTTGGGTTTCTTCTTCATTCACTAAAAAAACACAGTATTTAGTATGACCATTTAAATCAGGCAGGATATCACAACAACAACAACAAAGGAACAAATAAAATTTAGGAAATGCATTACCTAATGTTCTGTGCATTGTGCAGGCAGTGTGTCGGAAGAGTGGTAAGAGTTAATGAGAGGAACACAATCCTCTGGCCAATGCAGGAGAAAAGGCATCTCTATACCACAGAATTAGCTTTTTCCCCCTTCCTATTAAAAGAAAGAGATCTATCCACAAGAAAGTATTTATTTCTGGGACATTGCGGTTTACAGAATAATATGGTAATTATTAATTTGTTTCTCTTTCCAAGGTTAACCACAAGTATCATTAGATGAGTAAGCTGATTTTATATTTCTCAGAAGAAATTTAGCATTTCTAATATTCCACTGTAATTTTCCCTTCCTTTTCACTTACAGTATCAGCCAAGTCCCTTTGATAACATATTCAGATTAAATGTCTTCTTACCCCTTAACTGCTACCACACATGACAATTACAGGGGTTTTTGTGAATCAGTAAGGCATTTTATTCTAACAGAAAAGGCAAGCCTTACTGCTTTCAATATTTCCATCTCTTACCAGACAATAAGCTCTTTCTATTTATGCATTTCTATTACTATATCATTATGCAGTGATATATCAGCTACAATAAATAATGAAAACCCTATATTAGAGAATGAGGTTTCCAAAGCCATGAGTGGTAGAAGCAATGCAGCATGGCACTTGCAAAGTAATCCTATCAAACTGCAAGGACAGAGCCAGATAAATGGAGGAAAATCTGAAGAAGTCCATAGAATCTATATACTGAACATAAGCATTTAAAAAGAGAGTGCAAGAGAGGGGCAAAGTATAGTATGTGGATTTAGTAAGAAAGTGAAAATTTTCCGTTTGATTCAGTCTTTATTACGTTACTATGCAAATCTTCATGAAAGAATCAAAAAAATACACCAAAATATTCTGACGTTACAAATTTCTTTATAATATTATTTTTACTTCTTTTTTTTCTTCTGAAATCAAGTGTGCAAGTCTTCTAGGTATTGCAGTAGGAATGTGCATAGCAAACTGCACATATGTTGATACCCACCTCTAACAAGGTATTTTCCTGCTTATTGAATTATGCTGCTATATAGAATGAGAAAACCTCCAACCTTCTTATAAGGAAAGCAGTACTTCAAACATAAGAATGAAAGGCTTAGAAAGTGCCATAAATAAAGGTGAATAAAACTTTTGAAAGGCTTATATTTGCCTTTAGCAGGAACCAAATATTGGTTGATGCCTCACAGCTACACAACCTACTGAAAACACTGATTGTAACAGGAAGCTTTAGCATCAGTGTCTGCTCTGTCTACAATAAAAGCAGCCAGCAACCATATAATTCCTAGTACTCAGTTTATTATATGGAACCTCTTTTTATTTACCTCTGTATACATAAGCAGCTATTGATTTCTGCAGAAGATTCACTGAACTAACAATGCCCGTTGCTTGGACACTGAGCAGTATAAATATTATATCTTGAGATTGGACAGGAGTAAGAGACAATCCTTGTCACTGTTTATTACATTATCAGTTACAACAGAAGGATTTTTTTCTTTTTAAAAATGTCCTTGCCTCACTGCACCAATCTGCTGTACAGGATTTATGAAAAAGAGTGTTAAAAAGGGGGTTTGAGAGAATACTTAGCATCAGAGATCAAAATAACTTCAGCTATCATTTATCCAAGAGGCTTCTTTTATCATCATTTTTATAATCTTTCCTTTTTATGCAATGACTATGATAAAATGTCAGAGTTTTAGTTCAACCCCCTGAGATTTACATTCACCAGAAAGACAGCTTGTTTATATTTTCAGTATTAATGATTTCATCACTATGACGAGCAATGTTTAAAACTCCCATTTATGCTTTATCTAGCAAAAAATTCTCATGACAGACAGTGATTTAAGATATCGAGATATTTAAATTCAAGAGCACGCAATCACTACTGGACTGTATATTGAATAGTAATGTAGATTTTGCTTCATAGAAAAGGATCCCAGAAAATGATGGTAACTACACTCAGCACAACAAAATAAAAGCAGCTCACAGCAAGATGTAGGTAGATAATTCTAAGCTTGAAAAGGGCACAGAGCAGGAGAAAGAAAGAAAAAGGCCTCCATTCTATGATGGAGGAGCAGAAGAATCTCTCTAATATCAACAATATCTTCAAGTGGTAGCCCATGCCCTATTCTGGCTAATTTATAACCCACTGCTATGGGTCTGATCACTTGGCTCTTGGCATAATTTTTGCAGCAGCCCAACTCAGTTTTGGAGATGAAAGTGATAATACATCTGAAACTTAGTCTGCTTACACTCCTGCTGGCTTAAGCAGGCTTTAGCAACCTGAATTCCGCTTTGGCCATGCTATTTCCAACATATGGTGACATGTAAGCTAATCACTTAGAAGTGAACTAGTAACTTAAACTCTCCTCATAGTCTTTGAAGACAAATAAATCGATCTAAAAGGAAAATGATTTATCCTGACATATGGGTCCAAAAGGTGGAAGGCTTTTACAGATACATACCTTAAAACTTGCAGTCATTACCTGAAGTTCAGACTTCAAACCTGTAGGCATCTGTTAGGGTTGGGGACTGCTGTCATTTGGTCTAAACAATAACAATAAACGTTCCCCACACAGTGACTGCCTAGCCCATCACCCTTATGCAGCACATTTTTTTACAGGACAGTTTATATTTATGTATACTTTTATATTTATATAAAATGTCCCATGATATTTAGGACCAGAAGCAGACGTTTGGCATTGAGATTGTAGATCTCAAGTTTTCATGCAAAACCTCATTCTCCTATGAATTTGGAATGATGCCTTCAAGTCAGATAATTCTGCATACTAGAAAAATGGTCGGTACATTCATAAATGCTATTAGGAAATTTGGGAAGTGTCTTGCTTGCTGGTGGAAGATGTCCCTGCTCATGACAGGGGGGCTGGAACCAGATGATCTTTAAGGTCCCTTCCAACCCAAACCATTCTGTGATTCTGTGATTCTGTGATTCTGACAAAAATGTGCTGTTATTCATAAAGATGATCCCCTGAATAAAGTGTTTCGACACTAGAAAGATATGTGAGAAATAAAAAATGGAAAAAATGGAAATGGCCTACTGCTAAGTTGCTTTAGTATAGCTAGAAATGTCTTTGCTAACAGAGAAGCCATTCTTTGGTCCAGACACTTAGTAGATACATAGAAAAATTACACAGTCCATTACTACACATTTGTATAACAGTTCGTCTAATTTTCTTATCTATTATTACTTTTTTAGTATTATTATTAATATTACCATTCTAGACACTCAGATTCACCTGAGCTGACCCACTAGAATTGTTTGAATGAAATACTATGCTAATGCAATGTGGTACAGCCATTTTGCTTTCAACTTCTTAATAAAATTTGAAGAAAACCTACCACATATTTTAGGAAAATGTTAACAGTATTTATCATTTTCATAAACACTTTGACAAACATACAGTAGAGATGTTATCATTATAGCGTTAATTAGGTATATTAATGCCTACACTAATTCTTCATTATCACAGTATTTCCAGGGAAACTCAGATCCTTACTTTGTGTGCTAAGAGAGAATTTGTTTTGGTCATTTAGCATAGATTTTCTGACCTAAGATATGTGCAACACAGTTTATATCTGTGCTAGTCACTGTAGGATCCTTGTATAGTCGACAGGGAGAAACAGGCACTGTAATCCTATAGTCAAATTTAGAAGCCTATTTTAGGATGCAGTGAATCACTCTCTACAAGTTCTGTTGTTTTCCACTGATTATAAGTGGAAGCAAGTATGATTAACTCAGATGAAGACATCTATATTTTAGATATCTGTGTTCAGTTACATGAACGCACTTACAAATTGTGCACATACACATTTACACATCTGGATATTATTCTAGAGAACTGCATAAATCAGCCAAAAACATTTCTTGTCTTATTTAATGAACAGAGGGAACCGTTGTTACTTTTCTTAAAGCAATATTTCATCATGTATTGATATTCTAATCTATGAAAAACATATTTGTGAGCACCCAATTCATACAGTTTTCTTTAGCACATCTGTGTTTTTCAACAGAGCATGGCATAGAAGTGTGCAAAACATCCCTAAAGAAGACAGATTATGTAAAGTTGGTGCAGCATCAGGCCAAAAAACGACCTGATGTCCCAAAAGCAGTCTAAATTCATTAGCATGGTCCTAATTAACTTTGCTGTCTAGATGGAGTTTTGATGAGTTCAGATTCAGTTCTATATCAGCCCAACTATAATGCTTCTGGTTGTGAAATGAGTTAAGTCCGTGCTACTTTGCAATTCCCTGCTCCGTACTTCATTGTATGGTAGAAGAAAGCTTAGTGACAAGCACAGCAAAACAGCACCGAAACCTAGCAACAGATGAATATTTCAGATCCTACAGTCCTTGTTCATCAAAACTTTCTATGGTCTGAAATGAAAAGCTTGCACATTGTAGTCCTATACTTTTGTTTCTCCCATATTTATTTCGTCTTGGAAATGGTTGAAAGAACACATTTTCAACTGGAAGTTGTTCAGCTAGAAAAATCATACTGCTATGAGTCAAGATCTGTCTGAAGAAAGTTAGCCAAAAGGGAGAAAAACTGATTCCTCTGTTATTATGAAGCCATTAATTTCATATAATTCTAGTACAACTCTAGAAAGCTCAGCTGGGGGTAGATGGAGGATAGAGGGTCAGATAGGATGGTGCCACAGAAGGGGGAAAGGACATTGTCTGAGTAACGGGAAAGGGAGTAGCTACTCCGCTTTGCTCTTCATTTTATTATTATAAAGATATGCACTCTGCATCTATACAGGCACAACATACACAAGCCAGCCATTACTGCCTAAGCCTGATCTATCTCTTATTCATGCAGATAATCACTTTTTCTCACTAGGACACATACTCATGCTCATGTCTACCACAACTCAAAAGCATGGGAGGAAAGAAATTCTGAGATTCCCCTGAGTAAATGAAAAGCTAAACTGTGTCGATGGTAATAAAATGAAAGATGTTGTTATAATGAGACCTTTTTAAAGGAATAGCTTCAGATAAAATTTCTGATACAGACTTATATAGTATTTTTTGGTTTTTTAGAGAATATTTTCATAATTTACAGTAGGTCTGTATCTAACTTGCATCTGTTCTACTGCATTTTTGCAAACCCACTGAAGTTTTTTCTCTATTACACAATTCCAAATTTAATTTGAACTGAGCAATCTGTATAAGAAGATTTAGAGAGGTCTGTGCTCTTAAAACCTACTGTAAAGTCTATACATCAGAGCAATTAGGAAGAATATTTTCTCAGAATAAATAACACAAAATAATTTTGACAAGTAGAAATGAATTGAAATTCATAAACTCATGTTTTTATATTTTATTAAAAAGATTTTTCTTCAATATGTCTTTACATTAAAAAAATCCCCAGTCCTACTCTAGTGGGTATTTAGCCTGGAAATACTCACAGAAGGATTGTATAATTAAGGCTTGCATGAACTTTATTATATGACTGTTTAAAGTTTTCATTTGCTTCTAGTGTATTTTCTGGTCTCTTTTGAAAACCTTATTAAATTTATTTGGATATTTCAAGAGTAAGTCTATTTTGCTATACTTTAATCTATTGGATACACAGTCACTGGACAGTCTCCTTACCCACAGCGACTTTGTACATAATCTGAAGAGAAAAAGAAGCCTGGAAGACTTCCAGGAGACTCTATTTTTGAAAAATAGATTGAGTGCAAAAATTGCATGTTTTATCAAATAAAGTAATATCTTTGTTTGCAGAAAGGCTGGGGAGAACCTCCCCTCTATTCTCACTTCTGAGAATTCTTAGATCAGAAAATGGGAAACGCTTAGTTCAAAGTGATTTGGCCCCTTCCCTCTCTCTGTGATCATTCTATTTGTATTCTCAGTAGCTAAATGTCTTACGATCGGTGGTCCATCTTTAAATTCCCTTTGACTTTTTTTTCTTATTGGTATTTCACAACAGTACATCATGATTGAAATATTTATTTATCTGTATTAGGGTTACAAATGAAAACCACATAAATGAAGGCAGGTACAGTGTGAAAGTGATATGTATAAGCATATTTTTTTTTAATCTAAGGAATTAAAAAAATTAAAGTGATTAAAGTGATTAAAAAAAATCCATCGCACAAAAATTTCACTTGATGTGAACTCAGTTCTTTCAAGAATCATAACGTTTTCTATAACATGAGGTGGAAAACCAATGGCAACAAAGGCCAGTGGCATGTTGTCTAGTGTTATGAAAATGTATGAGGCAGAGAAAAAAGCAAAAAGGATAGGCTATACCTCCTCAGATTTTATCTGTCCAGAATGTAGGCCCATGTGTAGGTTTGTCATGTGTGTTATCCATCTCTCGCCATTGATTTTAGAAGTATTTCTAGGGACCATTTCCCCTATTATCAAGTAGATGAGTCAGTGTCTTGATTACAAAGGCAGCACACAGGCTTCCAGTACCAGATATGATGCAAGATCTATGAAAAAACCACGGAGAGGTATCTGGTGTGAGAGTGGGTATCAGAGGACAGATCATGAGGCATTGGATCTTCTGGTTAGGTATCTATCTGAATGGATCCTAGATTTTCATTAACTGTGACACAATTTAGACAATTCTGGTGTTTGCATTTACCTTTAGACATCCCCATCCAGCCCAGGGTAGTGATTGATTGCAAGACTGCCGAAGATGTTATTCAGGTTTTTAAAAGCAGGTTGCATTGTCATAGAGGTGCACACATAGCTGCCTTCCACTAGAGCTCTGTCAGTAATGTTTTCTTGCCTAAATTATGTATCAATATCACATGATAAAACTCATGGAATATATAACAAGGCTGACTGGACTTATCCTGTTTATCAAGACAGAATTTGAATGATCCTTGAATAAGAAAAAAAAAATCCAAAAATGAAGTTTGTGTACAACAGGCTCTTACATGCGCTTTGAGGTAAGGTGAAGTTTGATGGAAAACATATATTTTGGATTGCTTTTTACATTGTATTTCAATAAAACTCAAAGCTTTATTTTGCAGGCATGGAATTTAGTTTCCAAGGCATGGAATTTCTGCTCGGTTTGTGAACAATCTGATATTGTGATATCAAACTCCTAATACATGGCTTCATTCAGAAATGGCATGCAGCATTTATATTAAACAATATATTTCATATATGTTTAAATTTAGTCTAGTGAAAGCAGGTTGGGCTATGATTCCATGTGAACAACAAATAATAGTATTCAAGAGTAACAATGAAATGGATATTCACAAAACAGGGTTTGATCTGCAGTAGCAAAGCACGTAATGACAACATTTACAGCTCCTATAATTTTTCAGTCTACAGTGTAACTGGATATAACAGGAAAGGTCAAATATGTAGTCATTTACTGTCCTTAACAAGAATGATAAAGTAGCTGCATGGTCTCATCAACCTAAATGCCCATGACATTTCCATTTGAGTCCTGGAGTATAAAGGCAAATACTGATTAAATTAAAAGCCTACTGTTATTTAGAGCACATGCTTTTAATCTGAATAAAGAGGTCACACAGAACTGTCCCAAACATGCTTAATGATATATTAATCATATATACATCATCATCTCCTTATCACAGTCAACATCTGTCTCATACTTCCCTCTCTGTAACAGAAAAATCACCACACCTGTTTCTCCCTCAAAAAAAAAAGACACCTCCTCCCGCAAACCACCTTCATGAAGACCTGCAGCATGCTCCTTGTATATTATGTGTACTATTTCAAACAGATTTAGAAAGCACGCAGTTCTGTAGGGATGGGTTTACGTAACCAGATTAGTGGACCTTATACTGTACCCTTTAATAAAAATGAATCCTACAGTGTCTATTTTAAATACTTATTTCCCATTTTAGAGAACATATCATTAAATCACAGATTATTGAAAATATAGCAGAAGAAAATAAAATCTGATTTTCACTTTTTAAAGAAATTCAAAACTCAATTTAATCCTGATTTTAATAAGACAGCTACTTTTCCTGTAGCTGTAAAATATTTTATGTTCAAACTTCTCTCAGAGATTTGATTATAAACCATTCTCTATAAAGTTTCATGTTGACACTCTATGATGTTCATGAGTTGTAGCAGAGCCCCCATAGACTCTTGTTCCTGGACAGACAGAAGAGTCTATCATTGGAATAGATCTTGTCATTCCTTAAGATTTTGTATTACTTTTAATAGTTGGAGAAAAAGTTTGAGCTGCTGAAAGACACTGTCGCACATTTCAGCTGGCTTAATTAGCCAAAACATTCCAAAAGAATGAAATTATACCCAACAGGGAATGTCTTATTTCAGTCAAAAACATTCAAGGGGCTGAAACATCCATCAGAAATATTTTTCTTAATACTATTAAAAGTTCTTTCCATTTTAAAATCTTTTCACAAAAACAAATATTTAAACTTAGACTGTGTGCTCACTTCCTACATTGGCTGAAAGCAAAACAAAAATAAATATTTTAAGGCTTCAATCATTTCCATACCCCTTAAAGCACCAATTAGCTTATTAATGCAATGGTTCATTGGTCTTGTCCAAGAAGTTAAACTTCTAAATGACTAAATAAAATGCTTTTATTACATGACTAAGTGAAGACTGGTATTACTTGCAAAGGAACAGGGAGATGAGAGGAAAAAATACAAACCCCACATATGATAAATTGTTCATTCAAATGATTTCAAAGGTCTCTTGTCTTTCTGTAATTAGTCTAGCAATTAAAACTTGATCTATATACTGAAAATTATATTTGACTTCAAAATTATGTTTGAATCTGCTAATATCCTATTCAGAAAGATAATGTAATTAATTTCTACATACACTCATTATTATGTGTGTCTAAAAACGTTCAGTATAGATTCACTGAGTTCTCTCAGGAAAAACACCAAGCAAACAACTGTACTTGTTCAAATTTGGTGGGTGAGAGGTTTTACTTGTGAGCTCAGCACTGGAAAATAAAGTGGATGGGAACAAGAAAGAACTGTTGGAAGTTTCTTGATTTACTGGCCAACACAAATTGGCTGCGGTACCCATAAAAGAAATATAGAGTGTTCCCTAAACCCTTAAGTTGCAGAAATACTCTTGAAACTCAAGACTTATTCAATGAAGACTCTGAAACTTGGCTGTCTTTGGTCATACAAAGTGCTCTACATGCCACCATTACTCCACAGGCAGGAAGAGTGCTGGCCATTTTCCTGAGTCCACAGATGTGATTTCCCAGAAAAGGTCTAGCTTGGCCAGATCTAGAGCTTTTTGGTGTCATTCAGGGCTACAAAGCTGTGCAGAAGACAGGCTCTAAACACTGCAGACTAATCATCTGCATGATAACTTTTGTGTCCCGAGTTACAAAGGACAGATCAGGAACAGCAATGCTACCTGCAAGAAAACTTCCTAGGGCACCTGCTGTTCCAAGCATAGTACATTCACTGCTATGATGAGTACGTTAGCAACACAAAAGAGTAAAGGGGAATGTCAATCTTTAAAGCTTAAGAGTTTATCTCCTGTAGCAAAGGAAAAGATGTAGTAGAGGAGGGAATTTTTCTTTACATGCATGTAGCTGCAGGTAATAAAATAAGGCTACTGCTGCTGCTGATGTTGTAGAAAGTCCTTTTGCAGATAGATCTACATAATGAGATATCTTCCAGACAGAAACACTTGATTTTGCCTTGACCCTTTATTTTTGTCATGGATGATTGAGAAACTTTGGGGGGGCAAAGCAGGGTGCTCATACAGGTTCCCGTTCTCAGTGAACTTGTAGCTGCAGAAACTGGTGAAGGTTTCACTTTGCTTTTTAATAATCAGATTTCTTTTCTTTCTCTTAAAAAAAGAAAAAAAAGCGCAGGTCTGCTTCGCTGGTTCGTTTTTTCACTGAGTGGTCTCCTTATTCTCATTCCAAGCTATTGTGTCTTATCTAAGTACAGCTTTCGAAAATGAAGAGCTGACATTTCCAAATTGTTTAATAACAGCTGAACGGATACTGTCAACTCTATGGATTGTTCTAACACATATGAGCTTACCGAAAACAAATGCTGTATACCAGGACTTGTAACTGCAAAGTTAGAGATGGGAAAGGCTTAACAGGTTACCAAATCCAGCTAGTTTTTCTAACCCGATGAAGTCTTCTCTAGGTTTTATGAAGACATCTGTATTATCAGTCCTTAAGTCATCTTAGCCACAAAATGTGCACATAAGATGTAAATGCACACAAGCACAGGTACATATAGTAAGCACACAAGGTGAAATACATGTACATACTATGGACCCTCACAAACTGAAGTTGCAGTTGGTGTAGAATCAAGCCATTGTGGCAGGAAAAACCAAACTTCATCTTCTGAAAGGCATTCAAGTACTTGAGGTAGGAATGTGCCCTGTGGAATCATGTGACTGGCAAATAGACTAGCTGGAAGGAAGAGGAGGACCTGGGTAGGCCTGGGAAGATGAGCCAGCTGCAGCTGCTGCTGCGGACATCAATGGCCCTCTGAGGCTAGGTTTAAGGGGATAAATAAAGGATCAAGCAAGTCATATCATCAGACACCAGCCTGTCTTGCCATTAGTTTACTTTCTGATTCCATTTTGAACTGTTCCAAACTGATTTTTTTCAGAGAGGAATGATGTGGGAGGTGGTGAAGTCATAGGCAGTATAGCTGTGAGGCAGTGCATGCCACTTGCTCTCAGGGACAAGAAGTGGTCTTCTTTTCGATTTAGCAGTATTCGCCCATCCATAAGGCCTAACCTAGCTCTTCCCCTGGACAGGGTTGTACAGGATGGCCCATACCTGTCATTTCTCACTAGTGCACTACTTGTCCTGCTCTGGCTCCGAGACATGTTGTTATGGCCATAAACCTGATGAAGAAGAGTCTCAGTGTAACTTTGACATAAAGTTAAACAACTTCTCATTTGGTTTTAATTTTACAGCTTTAAGAATACATCAGTGCAGGATTACTTACGTTTCCAAACAGCTTGTGGGAGAATGTATGATTTACTGTTGGAAATCAATGAATAAAGCTGCTGGAATTGCTCTTCCTCCTACTCTCTTCCATTACTAGCAGCAATGTAGCTCAGAGTTCTACATACAGTCATTCCCTGAAATAAGAAACCTATGGGCTCTGTCTTCACACTTTTCCTAAGGATGAAGATAATATTTGCCTGAATGATCACTCTGCTTTGAAGCAACACCTCCTCTCCGCCTTTGGCTAGCATATTCTGTTTTAAAGGTTTCTCCAGTTAAGTGTGGAGAATCCTTGTGCTAGGGGGAGAGTTGCATTAGACAGGAAGAAAAAAAACGATAAATATAAAAGTGTGTTGTCTCTGTGACAGCTTAGTTTACCCTAGGAGTTCAGCTCCGCGGAAGCCTATGACCGTAATAAAAAGAACAGCTGGCAGATAAACTACAAAAACAGTTATGTAAAGAGTAATAGTTATATGAAGAGTAGGTACAGCTCATCAGAAAAGGAACATATCACACAGACTAATTAGCATAAAAAATTCATTATACTGCTAGAGAGTAGCAATTTCCAGTGTATCTATGAAGTTAAGAAATCTTTGAATTGTTAGGGATCTTTGTTTTAAGTTCTTTCTGTAACAGAGTTCAAATAAGACACAAATTAAATCTCCCATTTTTTTCTTCTTTTTTAATTTCCAAGCTTTTTTTCCCCTCAAAACAGTGAGCATAAACCCAAGCTCATTTTTTTTCAGATGCTACTTATATAAACTGACTCCTGGGGGAGTTAATCAGTTTTCTGTTAGTACCTGACCCTACTCTTTCATGGGCGTTGGATCAGATCCTTAAAGAATAAAGACTAATCCAATACAGTCACCAGAATAAACCATTTTAATGTTACCAGATTATAAAATAATACAGGATTACATGTTTAAAATAAACATATGCCACATATATAGGTCATACCTGATTAGTCAGCATCATCCTATTCTGTTTCAAATAAATGGCCTTTCAATGTCAACCTACATAAAATTTTGAAAGTGTTTTTCCAGACCCTATCCGTGTTTCCAAATGTTAAAGATAAGCGGAGTATGGAGGATACTTTAGAGAACCCCAGAATTTCTGTGCCAAGTTAATCTACTTCAGAAACTGTCCAGCAAAACACTGTATCATACTCAAATATGTTGGAACATTAGATGATTTGTTCATGTATGCTGATATTTCCCAGACTCTTGTCAGGTTGCTTCCATCAGTATACAATTTTCTTGATGTATAGTTTCAACAACAAACATTTTAAAAGTTTCAGGAAACATTTAGTAATCTAATGCATTCCATGAGCACATTATATTTAAATTTTCACAGTGTCTTTTCTTGGTTTCAAAGGAGTTTGGCATTTGGCGTTTGAAGGTAGCTATAACATGGAAACATCTGTACCACTTTATTTCAAGAGGGACATTAATTTTTATCTTTACATCCTGCAGGAATACCCTGCTAGAGCTCAGTGTTCTTGCTAGGCAAATATAACTCAGTTGGCCAAAAGTCTAAGCTCTCTACTATGCTTGGTCGCCTAGTATTTCAGGTATATAATATAAAACAATAGCAAAGAGCAACGCAAAGACAGAAGCAAGACATCGATAAATGGTACTGGCTTTTACAAATCTCAACAGCATCCACTGATCTATAGCATTAACATGCTAGATTTTCACTTTTTAAGACTTCAAGTGTAAAGAGCAGTTTCCAAACTCTATATAATATAAAACAATAGCAAAGAGCAACGCAAAGACAGAAGCAAGACATCG
>Ga0065711_1000641_pt1 | contig 90971 bp, 48 predicted proteins | sample Hoacrofraction12_FD_59098 | JGI IMG/M metagenome (GOLD analysis project Ga0065711, IMG submission 59098) | Hoatzin crop microbial communities from Cojedes, Venezuela - Epithelial fraction 12 v2 (version 2) | ecosystem: Host-associated > Birds > Digestive system > Esophagus > Crop | place... | reverse complement strand
TGCCAGTGCTCCGTCACCCTCAGAGGGAAGAAGTTCTTCCTCATGTTCAGACGGAACTTTCTGTGCCTCAGTTTGTGCCCATTGCCCCTTGTCCTGTCACTGGGCACCACCGAAAAGAGCTTGGCCCCATCCTCCTGACACCCACACTTCAGATATTTGTAAGCATATATTAGGTCCCCTCTCAGCCTTCTCTTCTTCAGGCTGAACAAGCCCAGCTCCCTCAGCCTCTCCTCACAGGGGAGATGTTCCAGTCCCCTCACCATCCTTCTAGCCCTCCGCTGGACTCTCTCCAGTAGCTCTTCATCTTTCTTGAACTGGGGATCCCAGAACTGGACAGAGTACTCCAGTAGTTAGAGCCATTCACAAAAAAAGAAATGTTTGTTGTATGGAATTTTGCTGTTGTGAGTGTGAACACTGGGCAAGATACTTCTACCAGTGCCTTTGCTTGCTGCTTTTTTGAAGAAAAGGAAAAAATGAGGAGAGGTGCTGAAAGAGAGGGAGTTGCTGGGAGATAAACTGATTTCACAAATACTGACATAATCCTGGTATTTGTTATTTTTTCTTAATAAATATTTCATTCAGAATTCCATGAATAATAGAGTACCAGACAATCCTGACATAAACTACTATAACGAATAACTGTCAGTGACTAGCAAATATACTATTGAGTATATGGAAGTGTCTTTTGTAATCTATAACTTCACGAATTTAGGTTTCAGTCTGTGACTCTGTGCTTTCAGGAACTTAGTAAAAATGTTCAGCAAGAAAGCAATATATTTGTCATCATCATCATCATCACCATCATCCTCATGTTTCTTTATTATTTCCCAGGGATAGATGAGACGAAGTCACAATGGCTCAGGGAGAAAAGGCATCGATGTGGTTTACATAGTTATATCAATAGGCTGAGTTTGTGTTTGCTGAACCAAATGTTACAGCAGAGTGACGCTTGGGTTAGTACTGAGATTTAGCTGCGAGGGGAAGGCAGCCGCTTAACCGCCCCCCACCATCAGTGCAGCGCCGCCTCCCCCCTCCAGCCTGGGCACCCTGTCGCGGGCAGGCAACAAACAGGGCCAGGAGGCTTGGGGGGAGGAAACCCCTAGATTTGGGAAAAAACCCACCTGTTTGGAGCTCCCTTGCTAACCACAAGAGATGAAACGTGTATTTGTGTGTTTGCTGGTGGAGTGGGCGGTGGAGACAGAGGCCAGAGAGGGAGAGCAGGCAGGAGGGTGACTGTCAGCTTCTTAAAATTAGCTACTGAATCACAGGTTAACAGACCTACCCAAGCTGAATGACATTTTAAAATTACTTCGGCCCTTTTTCAGACAGGAAGTTGAGCTGGCACAGCAAAGAATCTCACTTGTAGAATTTAGTGCTTGTTTGCATAAAGATTAAACTCACTAAATCAGATTGCAGAGGTAACAGTGGTCTAAAGCATAGTTTTAAGTCCTGGACCTCTCTGCTTTCTCAAGCGTGCTTCATGGAAGTTGAATGCAATATAATTTCCTTCTGGCATCTTAAGTGTTTGCAGTATGCAGGAACCATACACCTGTAACTACCATGGCAATGTAGTATGCTGCACTACCGTACAAAGATGCGGCATTTTGGGCTCAATTTTTATTTGTCCCTAATCAAATTCCATATCTAATTCATTATCCAGGCTATGCATTTACAAGGAATTATAATACAGGCTTTCAAAATTGAATTAATTAGTACCAGCTGTCAAGCAGAGGCTTTTTTATATTTATGCTGCTGTTTTCTTTATATCCTGTACATGCCTGACTTTACAGTTTTTCTATTTCATGTTTGTCTAAACACTTGCCATACCTGGGAGACATTAGGGTCTAAAGCAGAGAGCATTTGTATCAAATGGGGAGGACACATTATACATCCCTGCTTCGGTTCAACTCTTTACTAGTAGAACTGGAATTAAAAAGAAAGCTCTTAGCAGTCCTCTTGCTGCACTAGCAGGGGTACTCTTACAAACCAAAAGCCCACCTAAATGCACTGCATGAGGGCCACATCTGAGCACACAGAGGTGGTATTAAAGCCAAATGCGCTATGTAAGGCACAGCTCCCTAAATCCTGATGACGCGAGGGCTGCCAGGAAAGGGGTGAACAAATGCTTTCCAATGCCCCTTGCACTCACATTATTTGTACTACCCTGTACAGCTTGAGCAGAAAACTGGAGTCCTGAAACAAGGCAAAATTAAGATGTGTATGCTCTGGGAAGTGGTGTTAATTGTGTCTGCAGCCCAAGGCAGCCATGGCAGGATTATCGCCTGCTCAGGGATGCTTGGTATCAGAAAACTCCATGTTCATTACTGAGACCTGCCTTTTACAGCAGTGCCCTCCACCCAGAACGCAGAAAGAGGCAACTTAAACCAGCTTCCATACACATGTCCTAAGTGGCTCTCCCTGTCTCTCCATGTACCACACAGTTAGTGTAAACTCATAAGTTTAAATTACTCTGAGTTTCAGCTATGAGCTAAAATGAACAAAGCAAATACCATCCATCTCTCTCAACATCACTAGTCCTTGCTGGCTGTTCCCCAAAGTTTTATACTTAAAACAAGTTTTTCAGACTTCAAGAACATTCAATTGAGTGCAAATCCCTTCTCCACCGATGCAGTGCTTATCTGAAGAGAAGGGGGGTGATAACAGCAGTATTTTCTTCTTTTAGAGACTGACCTGCTGATTGCTGGGGAGGTAAGGCACAGGAAGGTGCCTGGGGTGCTGCCCATATCACTCAACCCTGGATAAATGCATGTGTCAAAGGACTTAAGGGCTGTTACTCTGGGAATTGTCTTAGGTGAGAAAATGTGCTAAAAATGTACAGCAGAGCTCGGGACTGAGTGAGTTTCTCTTATCTTTTCTTAGACAATAAGTAGCCTACAGATCAACATAAATGCTGATACAGGCCAAGTAGACTGCTGGGAAATTTTTTAACCTCCCTTCCTTCCCCTAGTGACTTTTACATCATTAGATGAGTAACTCATATGCTTTATAATTATAGTAATCCAATTTCTACATGTACTGTAGGAAATTAATCTCCCTGGCCCAATATATAGCTGCTTATATTTCTTAATCTGGGACCTGAAAATTTCAGCCGGATTCTTCTCAAATTGACGAGACAACCAGAGCCCACTTGCTCTCTTAGATCTGCTTGCAAGAGGTATGCGAAGACTGTGCAATCCTGCTTGTAAAAGTCATGTTGATTTCCTACTTGATTTAACCTGTGCCTTAGTGTAATAAGTTCAAGAGACTGTTGATTATGCTGAGTCATTGGCTGTATTCCTCATTTTTGTGTTTTAATGTGCCTTACTCAAAAAGTCATGTTACCCTATGTAACATGGCTGCATTGGTTATCTTTCAGAAAAATCCACAGAAATGCTGGTTGTGCCTGGCTATAGTCAGCAGTGCTTTTGTATGAGTGCATTCAGGTTCATGGAAAGGGGTTCAGGACAAAAAATTAAATAAATTACCCTCCCCTGCCTTTTCCTGGTTATCCTTAAGCAACAATCATAAATTTGGGATGTTATGAATTGGTTTTGACTGAACCATCTCCACTGGCTTACAAAATTGCCTCCAGAAGTTACTCAATTCATTCTAATCCTTGCAGTCCATGTAGGTCTCATATATACAAGCAGAAACAGTAAATGCAAAAAAGCCACAGAAAGGATTTTAATTATACATTACCAAAATTTGGCTGACTAAGGCTAGCAATTACTCTTTTTAATGGCAAAGCTAACTTCAAGTCTAGTGAAAGGTCTGGATTAAAATATGCACTTTCTAGTATCTGTGTAGCTGAACTGGAGAAATTAGTTTTGAGAGGGAAGGGAAGAGAATAGATGTGTGTGAAATTACTGCACCTAAAAGTGAAGGCCAAGAGCCATAAACAAGTGAACAATGACGGAGAGGAGAAGTCTCCCCAACAGAAGAATTACAGCACCCAGATTAGGTTTGTGCTTTGAACTGGCCTTTAGAGTAACTTGTCCTTATAAATTCACTGGAGAAAGCCTAAGCCTAAACTTAGCTTTTGCAGATACTCTGGTTTCGTTCTGGCTGGTGAAGGCATTTGACTATTAACACAGATTCTTTGGTTTTTTTTTTGAAATTCTATTCTATATGTTATTGTAGTGTGATATATTCGCTGTAGAAGACTTCCAATTTAGGTCTTCACTGTTGTGAAGAAACTTTCCTTTGTGCACCAAAAGAAGAATAAGGAAATTGAGGTTTATTTAATACTTACTGCAATTAATTACTTTTCTTCTTTCATAACAATATTCCTGGTACTGCAGTTTATACCATCCTATTAATTAGAGTCCTTTACAATCCTCTAAGGATGTGCTAATAAATTAGCAGGCAACGTATCTTGTCACTGCTTGGTTATTTTTATGAGGGGGAGATACGAAGTACTTTGTGTTGCAGTAGGGTCTCTTTATGTAGGTATTTTGCAAAAAAGATATTACAGAAAGCAGCAGTTCTCACCTCTTTGCCTGCATTCCTGTGGGATAGTATCGGGAGCAGGAGATGCCATCCCAAGCGCAGTATGGATCTCGAGCAAGGCAGCAGTCCGCACAGGCCGTTCCATACATGTCACACTGGTGGAACTTCACTTGCGCTATGACCGACTCAGATCCAACGTAGAGCTGTTGCTGGAAAAAATACACCGTGTATGATTAAAAGCCTAGAACTTCCACTAAAACTTCTGCTACCAATGGAGTTACTAAAAAATGTTAACTGTGTCGTTGCTTGCCAGTTGTGAATCCAGCCTGTGCCCTGAGGGAGGCAGAGTTACTCTGTAGAAAAATATCTGATTACAGGCTAAACTCTCTGGCATGAGAACAGAGGAGCAGAAGGAAGGTGAAATGAACAAGTTTATTCTGGCATTTCCTCACTTTTGAAGTTTCAGCTTTGTGAGCTTTGTGTTTGAATAGGCAGGGGTTTACATTTCTTTTTCTCGCTCAAGACAGTTTCCAATGCCTCCCTCTTTACAATTCTCTGTCACCTAACCAATCTGGAAAAAACCTTGACATGAAAGACTTTAAAAAAAGCAGTTCACATTTGCAAATGTTATAAGCAACCTCAATTTTAAAATGGGAGTTATCAAGTAAACTTAACTCCTGATGTGGTTACTTACAATATGGTCACATATACACATGCATAGGAGTACTATGATTTGTGGAATCCCTCGGCGCACAAGAGATACAGATTTTTTTCTCCGTGGTACTGTGCAGTCATTCCGTAAAAGTTAACCAGTCACAATCTACTTCTTCAATAACTATTTGTAGGGTTTGCGTTTTTTCAGCATTAGTGCTAAGACTGTTTGAATCTTCTAACTTCACATAAATGTCCTTTTCAAATAAAATGAAAGATGATCAATCTGATTCATGAGTTATTGGCATAATAAATTGTGAAGAAAATAGCTTGAATTTACAGGGTTTTGATAAAAAAATCCTGTTTCTGGTAAATGCAAATAGAGTGAACACAGAAATATGCAATGTGCACTGCAATTAGAACTGCTTATGCATGGCTCACTTCCGTGGTTTTACCAGTCAAGAAAAGGTTTCCTAATAAACACTTAAACTACGCTTACCCTAATGGCCAAACTTAGTCCATAATTCCCACTTTTGGACCAAGCTTTCTCTATCTAGTACTTTATTATTCTTCAAGCTGGAAAATATAGGCAGCTCATTTAGTCTGGCTTGCCTATCACAAAACACAAAATTTAATCCGGATAGTTCATTTTATTCTTCATTACACCTCCTATATCTGTTTAGGTCACAGAAATATTACTCTTAAAAATGCTAGGAGAAAAGACTAAGACAGGCTGGTAACAGCAACGCTTGAAGAGACAGGCTGGTAACAGCAATGCTTGAAGACTTTTTCGGCTGAGATAAATGAGATGATAGTAGTAGGAACTCTATCTGCCAAAGGGAATGAAGAAGAAACCTAGGATCCTTGTTCAAGGGGAATTCTTTCTTGTCTGCAAAGGCTGCAGAAGACATGAACAACACTTTCACTGAGACATACAAGATAGGATTTTTCTCTTTCATCTTCTAGCAGGGGTAAAGACAACTTTGTCTTGGTTCATCAGAGGAGGGCAAAAAGCAGCCGATATCTAGCCAACCAAACATCAAAGAATAACATTCCTTCTTAGCCTTTACAGATAACTAGCTCAGACCTGAAGCATGATATTTTATTTTACCACTGACTTAATGAAGACTGGTTAGTGTTATAATGATATTGAGATAAAGCTAGCAAGAAGATCTCCACAGGCTCACAAACTCCAAGGTCAAAAGGGACCAGCCAAAATGCTCGAGCAGAGAAGCTAAGTAACTTTTTTCACTTAAACACATCTAAGTTATACTTCTGCTTGCAGATCTTGTTTTAAAGACAAAATGACTTGGTGCCAGCCTTGTCCCTATCATGTATTCCAGCATTTAATTGTCCTCAGTGTCAGAAAAGTGCATGCTATTTCAAGATTAAGTTTATCTACATTCAACAAGCTGAAATTTGTGGATGCCCCCTCCCTGGAAGTGTTCAAGGCCAGGTTAGATGGGGCTCTGAGCAACCTGGTTTAGTGTCCCTGCCCATGATAGGGGGAGGTGGAACTAAGTGATCTTTAAGGTCACTTCCAACCCAAACCATTCTATGATTTTATATGATTCCATAATTTAGTTATTAGATCTTGATATTGCTTTGCCATCAGTCTTCAAGAATCCTTATACACGTACACTAGGAAGTCACTTTGTAGGGTAAAATTTTATATCTGGCTATCCTGTTTTCTCTCACTCTTTTCTCTGACCTCTTGAAAAAGTTAAGGTACTTTTACTTCACACAAGGAGGTTTGTTCTTCAACCACGAGATTGCTTTGGCAGCATTTTTACAATTCTCTCCAGATTTTCCAGTTGCTTCTTGAATTAGTAGTGTTAGCAGCCTCTGGGAGCTGGGTGTAATGGAAGAAGACTATTTCATTTTGTCTCCCTTCTACTGTTCCTACACAACCCTTTTACCATCACGTTTCACGGAGAGGTAAAAGTAAGGCAAATATCTGAAAAGACACTGAAGTCTTTCTCCAAATAATCACTTACGTGCAGTGTTAGACAATCCAGAGCTGCTTTCACAGTCCATGGGAAAAAAAATATATTGATCCAGGAAATAGTTCAGTATACTTACATCTAAGATCCTCCTCTGAATCACCATCAGAGGAGTTTGTCTTTCTACACTACCTGCAAAAAGAATGCAAGTTGACTGGACACCGAGACTAGAATGATCTTTTGGGGCACATTCACATCTCCTATTTGTGCACTTTTTGTCCTTTGTTACTTGTATTTCACTGTTTATGTGAACATATATTGCATTGGATGTCTAAGATCTATTAAGATATATCTATCCAGGGATGTTTATAATGGCTCCGTCCTGAGATGGTACGGTGATATGGTATGGATCTCTGTGATACGGTACAGGTAAGAATTTACCTACAAGAGTAAGAAATTGGGTGTTTATGTTAGCAGAAACTAGCAGAAACTTGAAAGGGAGTCAGATCCAAACAGCCCTGCCTTTCATGTGCAACTGAACATGTGGGAGAGCCAGCAAGGCTTTGAGCACTGAATCACCATAGGGCTGAAGTCTGTCCGCTTTTATCAGCAAGGAACTTTTCTGTGAGTTGCCATATCCACCAAGGTAATCCCTACTGTGATTACTATGCCAGTAACTCATGAAGCAGATTGGTTTTTACTTGCTTTGATATGAATGATAGCATGAACTAAGGAGATTTAACATCAGAATTGAAAAACATAAATGCTTCATAAAGGAACAGACCATATAACCATACATTTATAGCAGGAAAACTTCCATGTATCAGACCAGATCTCATTATAGACAATGTACATCCAGCCATCTGTCTGTCTATCCATGTCTCTATCTATCTTTGTACAGTTTATAGACATTTGAGTCACAATCTTCACATTTCAAACTTGTCAAATGCTTACCCTTTTTGAAGAGATTTCCATAGAAATAATAGGAACTGGTACCTAGAAAACAGGAAATATTTCCTTGGTTAGAAAAAAGAATATCTTTTTGGTATGAAAATACATTAGGTGACATAGTGTTCATGTTTAGTTATTATATTCAACTTTGCTAGGTACTTCGACTTTCTTTAAGTTCTGAAGCTACAGAAAGTTGTGAGGAAAATATGACTTTCAGAAGTATTACTTTAAAAGAGTTTATTTAAAAACAACAAGCCAACACTCAATTCAGGATTATCAGAGCCACGGGAACACTACAATTTCCCTGTCAAACATGACATTAGCTCTTGCCACCATTAAATCTCTTTTGTCCTACTTGAGAGTGATAAGTGGAGTGTTATTTACAAAAAAACATTAATTGAAGATAAGATAAAAAGAGTAGGAATTTCTTCTTTTACCATTGTCCTCTCTGCCCTCTTCTCAGATTTCCTGGAGTAATGGCAAGACATTATCCCTAATAGGTCTATCGAAAACCAGCATTATCAAGAGTGGAAATTTCAGTGACTTTTCCCCCTAGGCAACAAGTCAATAGTTACACTGCCTAAATGCAGGTACCAAATTTAAATATCTAGGTTTGGATGTTAGCTTTTCCCTGTGGTTGCAAGTAGTTTAGTCTGCTACTTCGTGTGGCTAACGCAACATAAGGTGAATACTCACTAAGAGAATTTCATTACCCTAGCTTTGCCACATACCTTATACTGAGCTTTAGTCATGAGTTATTCTTAAACAGGAATGAGTTTTGTCACACTAGGACTCGGGCTGTCCCACTGTAAAGACAGATTAATGGATTTATTCTGTCTGAGGATCGGGCTTTTTTTGTACAGACATCTTTCAAGCTTCCAAGATTGCAGTAGGCACATTTTTGCGCATGTAGTTATACTCTAAAAGAGTATACTTAATTGGATTTGAGGGAAAATTAAATAAAATTAGATACATTTCTAGTTAAAAGTCACACTACTACCTCCAAGCATGTGAACTGAAAGACAGTAGTCCTGGCTTGCTTCAATACTTCAGTGACTGAGTTATAACTCCAACTCAGAAAAACTTCACTTGAAAATGAAGATATCCTGTCATAAAATAGCTGTTCATTAGAACATTTCTTGCATGCACTATTATATATTTGATTATCCTCAGATTTTTTAGACATTTCAATTCTGCAGAAAATACAAGACATATATATATGCTTCATAGACAGCACAGTTCACCTTGAATACTTGCAGCTCTTCAAGAATCACTTCTTCCATTGATTCCGTCTCTTGATTGTAAATTGTAATGACTTTCAGCACAATTCCATTATCTGGGAATAAATTTTAAAAGAAAAAAACAAAACAAAATTGCTGGTTATAATTGGTGGAAATGTTTATATGGCCCTCAAATACATTAAATTACTTCATCAAACTGATAATGGATAGAAATTTATAAATAACTACAGGTAGTCGCATATTGCTGTTATTTATGAGGATTCTTACTCTTAGAAAATGAACACGTGTGACAGTTTGTCCATGGCAAATAAGAGTCAGCTGAGACATCCCTGAGCTATATGATTAATCAACAAGTATTTTTCAAACTCTGGGTCATAACTCCTTGGTGAACAGCAAAAGAATCAAAGAAGTGACCATATTTCAGAAAAAGAAATAAAGGCAGGCAGGAGCTGAATCCATTAGGGTAAGGGAGTGTAAAGTAGCTTTAATTATAGGATCTGAGTGTTTACACTAGTTAGGAAACTATTAACTATCCTTAATTGCTGGCAGCAGCTCCGTTCGTCCAGGCAAGGGTACAAAAACCTTCAGGGGTTCAGTGTCTGAAGTTAGGGCCCTCCTGCAGGGAAACACTGAGGTGCTGTGGAGCTGAAGGTGTAAATCAAAGGAAGATGAACCAAAAAAAAAGTTGCACATTCAAAAAGTCTAAGGCACATTGGAGTTCAGGTTTGTCAACTTCTCTGTCGCTACAACTTTTGCAGGAAATTAAAACACATAAATAGCATCTGGTCTTCCACCACTTCAGCCTTGTCGTGCTGACTGTTATTAGAATAGTCTCGCTTTCCCTAATCTGAAAGTCTGTCATCAACAATGGCAAATATCACTTCCTTTCTTCTGTTACTTTCAGCCACCTTTGATTTACAGGGGAAATATTAAGCAGACAAGCATTGGGAAACATGCTCAGCTGAAGATCAAAGGGGCAAACATAAAGAGGAACCATTAAACTGAGGTCATACACCATTTCTCAGAGAGACTATGTAATCAAAGGCATTCGTTTTGTGATGGAACAGTAAAAAGAAATTGCGTTCTGAGCTCTGATTTCGTAAGTCCCTCTTCGAATCCTACTGACAGACATGTGAAAGTTGACCCTGATGTTCAGACTTTGCCTTTGATGAATTCTAACCTGCACTGCTACCCTAAGGAAACTTCTGCTCAGCAGTAAGACCCTGTTTACGTAAGTTACACAGCAGGTGTTGGGCTCAGATGAAAAAAAATTAACCCTTTCTAACACTATATTGCCAAGAGAAGCAGTGAGCTTTTTGATGGGAGCTTTGCCAGAGTAGAGGTTGCAGGGTTCGTTTCAGAGTTTCTAAAGCCTAAATTGCTATGATGGAATTTCCTGTCACGTAAGTTTAGAGATCTCAAGAAGACTAAGCAACTGTTGGGTGCCAGTTCACCACAGCTCTAAAGCACATGCTCAAGTCCCCTTGGATTCGACTTTGCTGAACAGTGGACTTGTGAACAAGTATTTGATAAAATATCTCAATCACAAATGCAAGTGGAAAATATGAAAAATGTAGATACTGTTATAAAATCTGCTGTACAGAAATAAGTGACACATGGCATAGTGTTTTGTAGCCCACACTAAGTCTAATACCAAGATCATACTCAGGCCGTGTAAAAGCTTGGAAAACAACACTGATGTAAATAAATCTTTGTTATTCTACAAACACGTTTCTTTTGAAGTTCTCAACACTGCAATGTGCTTATTAGAGGAACTTCATTAGTGAAAAATAATTCACTGTAACTGCTTTCCTGGACAAAGTTGTCAAAATTATTTGTGATACTAGTCATTTTTAAACTGATAAAATGTGAATGTATGAATCTTTCGATTTTTTTCGGACAGATTAGATGTGACTAAAGTCTTGTCTAGTTCCAGGCTTTCCTCTTATTTTCTTAAGTTTTCTTCTTTTTCAAATACCACTAGAATGTGCTTTTTTCTCTGGTTGCCTAGAGTTAAAGCAGATCCATGACATATTTCACCTTAATCATATTTGTTTGGTAGCTGTTTAAAAATTGTCTTTAAAAAAGCTCTCGATATCTTATGAAAACAGCACAAAAGAAGAACAAGAAAATTTGGCAGAAAACTAACATTTTCTTTTTAAGAAATTTTTGTGATTCCTCCTTTCTTTCTTGAGCTGTGCTATAACCCAAATTTGGAAGCTGGCAGTCTCTTTTTAAAGGTATCAGCTAGACTCGTTGTCTCCAGAATTGGAGAAAATAAAGGGTGGAGTAAAGCTAATAACTTTAACTGATGTTTTTTTGAAAATCAGGTCACCTTTGTTTCTCTCAGGTTTCTAGGTCTCAGCTCAGAACTCTGCTCAGAGGTTCTGAAGTTTTAAAAATAAAGCTAGTTGTTCAGGAATTTAATTTAAGGTTCTTGTTTGGAAAGAAAAAGTAATAAAATGGAATCCTCTACTGAAGTTTCTCTTCCTAGTCTTTAAATGTTTTCCTACCATTATTCTTCTCAATGATGTTATTAGCACACTGAAGCACATGTCTAGAATGACTAACCTCCTCTGTAGGGTGAAGACTGGCACAGTCACATGAAGAATGATAGTTAAAAAGTAATGTTGTATCGATTTTTTGGTTTTGGACTGTACATAACAATTTCATTTATCCTGGAGGTTAAAAAAATGTACATTAAATTAATTGTCTTCTTTACTTTCTTTAATTTACCTGTGCCAATGAACAAGACATCATATTGCCCATCTTCAGCTTCCACTCTGTCCACTGCTATTTGTTTAAGATTGTACTTTCCGTCTGTTTTAACTAGCACTGGTCTCTTATGAACGGGCTTGATGGGCTGATACATCAGCGGGTGACTCCTTGCAAAATGGACAGCTTCATCAGGATAGTCTTTAGTGGTAGTGTACAGACCACCATTCACCTTGCTGGCACACTGCAAAAACATAAATCAGATGTTGGAGCTTAACCTGGCAGCCAGCAACTAGTGCCACACAGCCACTCACTCGCTCGTCCCCACTTTCCAATGGGATGGGGAGTAGAATGGGCAAAAAGTAAAACTTGTGGTCTGAGATAAAGACAGTTTAATAAGACAACAAAGGAAGGAATAATAATAATAATAATTATTATTATTATTATTATACTCATAATAGTATATTATTATTATACTCATAATAGTAATAGAATATGAAAAATAAACAATACAAATACAATTTTTCTCACCACCAGACAACTGATTGCACAGCCAGTCCCTGAGCAGTGATTTTGGAACTCACAGATTTCACGGAGCTTGCTGAACATACAGAACTTTACAAACTCACAGAAAAGTTCCTGCCCCCCAGCCAATCTGCATTTATATACCAAGCATGATGTTTATGGTATGGAATATTTCCACTGGCCAGCTTGAGCTAAATGCCTGGCTATGCTCCCTCCTTCATCAGCCGAACATGAGAAACTAGAAAAACTCCTTGATTTCTTAGGAACAACTGAAAACATCAGTGCATTATCAATATCATTCTCATAATAAATCCAAAATACAGCAGCTACTGTGAAGGAAATTAACTCTATCTATCTCATCTGAAGTCAGCACAATAGATTATCCTGAAGGTTTGCCAAATAAATTGTCAGAGACCAGTCTTATTTTCAGGGGTAATGACAAGTCTACAGAAAACCTGGCATAAAAATGTACACAGAAGACCACAGCAGGAACTGGGACATTAAGCATGCATGGTTTATTAACCATGAGACGCCAAGAAAGGGAATGCTGAACAGAGCCTTGGCATTGTCATGTTTAGAAAGAGGGAGCTCCTTCCTCTCTGGCATACTAAGAGAAGAATAAAGAGCGACACTTTTAAATTTTAACAAAGAACATAGTGCTTGTTTCCTCCGAAATTCATATTGAAGATGTAGTCAAAATGGTCATTGACAGAGGTAGGAGAAAGTGTGTTCCTATCCCAGTAGAGATACAGCCATGGAAAGTCAGCAGAATACTAACGCTTGAAATCAATCTCTTGACTAATTACTTTTGACTGCAAACTGTATTACCATAAGAAGCTAAGCACACTCAAAAATAATGCCAGCAGCAGCAGTAATTCTTGATCTCAGGCATTCTAACAGTATTACATTTGACTCTAATTCCTAACTCATGATGACAGTATTATATACACAGTTTAGCTTGAAATACTAATGTTTGCCTTGATCAATCTACTGTTTTGCAAAGCAAATGCACTTTACGTCAACAATTGACTACAAGAAGCTTACTCCTTTGGTCAAATGTGCAATTAGGGATAATTTAATGCATTAAAGAGAGAAGTCAATTTTAGGACACTTTGCAAAGGATATAGTATTCCGTAAATGAACATAGATTCTACATTTCCAATTTGCTTCATGAAGTCTAATTGAAATCATTTATGATCAAGCTGGAAATATCTCAGTAACCATTTACTTTCCCCAAATATTCATAACACAATGTGGTTTTAAGAAGCATTTCAAGAAAAACCACAGTAGCAGTCTTTCCCTACTTAAAGTGGATTTTTCAATCAATAAAATGAAATTAAATACTGTTTATGTTTACTGGAAAGAGTAATTTTAAACTTGTGGTCAACTATAATTGACAACAACAGACTCCCGCACTTGTCAAGTGGGGCAAAGTTTGTTTTGACTTTTTGAGCTTAGCTACAGGAAAGTATTTTCTCAGTGTTCACTTTAAAGTAATTGTCTCATCAAGCTAGTGATGGAATTTCACCAGCTGTTTGCAATAAAGGGACAGAGCTGGAGCATGAAGACAGGCTAAGCCTCTGCTTCCAGGCACTACACAACATATCAAGTGAATAGACATTGCTAGATTCTCTTTGCAAGGTTCCAGCCCTGGAGAGATTTAACAAAAATAGTCCTTCACAGGCTTTTCATTGTTAATTAAATAAAATCAAGTACTCTAGAAAGAAAACAGTAGATGCAGCCATCTCTGAAGTGTATCAGTCAACACCATTTTTGAGGTAACTGATGTCATTTCCAGAAGCATCACAGTCTGAATGCACGAAATGAATCAGCAAAACAGGAACAGAGACTATGGCAGAAGCAGTGCTTCAGGCAGACTTCAGAGAGCAGAGAACTGCAGAGTCTGTCAGAACCTGTGGAACTCTTAACTGCTGTTTTCTCTTTATTTAGCTTTTAACGCTGCTCTCATTCCTTGTAGACTCCATATTTACCCTTTCAATAGCTAAGATCAAAGACTGTGTACTCTCAGAGAAGCCTAATAGTGGGTCATTTTTGGTCTCTTGTCACTGTTGCTCCTGTAATGGGACAAGTAGTGGGATTCAGCTTACCAATATGCTGACCTTTACTTTGGAGTGTGAGACCTAAAGATGTGGGCTACAGCCCGAAACATGCTTTCTCTTCATGCTACTGGAAAAGTGTGGAAAAGACCTCTAAACTGTGTCCTAAATGAGCAGCCTAAAATGAATCAATTAATCCTCTGTTAGCTGGCAGAGCCAGTTACTTCAGCCTCTGATGTGCTCTGCAACATATAGAGACAAATATGACTAAATCGATGAATGCCCAATAAAGACCTGGTTCCTCGACTAACTTTTTCCACAACATCGGGAAAATTACTTGCTCTCTTCTTTTATGTCTGTTTCAGCTCCTGTGCCTTGCCTGTTGGGGAGGCTACAATCCAGTCTGACCCAAATGTGGCCATGCAGAGCCAAGGGAGAGAAGTATCGAAACCGGGTGGAACTTAGGGCAACCTTCCTGTAAATCATTGCCAACTCTGCTGAAGTTCTGGCTCACTGTTCTCCTTGCCAAAAAAACACCATTTAATCTTCAGTGCTAGGAGATATCAACATAATGACTGTAGTCATTAATAGTGAATTCCTTGCCTGTGTTTAATGTTAGTTCAAATAACATGTGTGAGGTGTTCTACTGCCTGGATAAAAAAAAAAGAATACCACTTAATGAACTTGGACCATATCATTTTTGTAAAATATACAGCCATTCTGCAATCGACGCATGGTACTGTCTTATTACTCAGTAAAGCTATAAAACCTGTAAATTTTCTATACAAAATAACAAATAGGATACTAATAATTCCTTTGAATTCAACCGTTTTGCTCAAAATTTTATAATTTCTGTATCTATTTTCCTATCCTGACTCAATACCAATGACTGACTTCAATCCACGTCAAACAAATAAAAAGACGTTAGGTATTACTGTCAGCACTGATACAGTGCTGACTTATTGGCCAAGGTGGTCAAATCGTATTCACAATTTTTAAATCCCGGATAATCTCTTTTCTGGAGCATCTATTTCTGCATTTTGACATGTCTCTAACCCCAAGAGAAACAGAGGAAAACATTAATTTGAAATGAGAGAGGACATGCATTTGAAATCATACTACAGGGAGAAAGGCTGTACCTGCATGGACTAGATAAGCTAACAGGCCTTTTTACCTCTCATTCCTGCGATTCAGTGATAAATGAATTGTATGCAATGTTTATTTCTGCAAATGAATGTTTTTAGTATAAAAGAGAATATTAATTCAGCTAGCAAAGGAAAAATAACACTGATGGTAATGCTCCAGAAACAGTTTATTCCACTGTTATGCTCAAGAATGCGAGCCCCCAGCCTGTGAGAAGATCAAGAGGTGAAGAGCGGGAGCTGGGGGTAGGTTTAGCATCTCACTGAGTCAAAAATCTGCACAATGCTGACATGATAAGGGGTAGACCTTCGGCGAGTGTAAACAAAAGCAACTTTCCAACAGCTGACAGTTGCCATGGGTGTGTAAGTGGCTGTATTCCCAAAAGGGACAGGGAGCGGAAGGAATGATGGATGTGATGCTTCTCTAGGTTAGCCTGCGTTGCCTGCTGTGGGGCTCCTCCTGGCTTACAGCGGGGAGGGGAAGGTGAGGGAGACCTTGGCTGTGCCCCATTTGTGAGATGCTGATGGGCCCCAGTAATGTGAAGGGCACCCTCAAGCCTCACTGACAGGCAGTGAAGATGGGGCTGCCCTCCTCATCCCCCAAGCTGGGACGTGAGAGTCCCAGGCTAAGATGCTTACAGGGTCAGGAACTTCAGAAACACCAAAAAAAGGGAGTGAAACAGGAAAAGAGTTTGAGATGAAGACAGTTTGTGATGCTTTTGATTAATTGACATAAAAATTAGTAATTTCTTATTGAAATTAATTATGTCTCTCCAGGTAATGAGTTCGTGTCTTTCTCCAGAATTTCTATTTACCAAACGAAAAACTTGTCAGGCAGGAACAACTCTACATAACAGCACTGATATAGTTGCAGAGTATGCTAGAATAGTTGCCAGATTAAGTGCATTTTCCAAATATGTCTTGTTTCTTTCCTTCACTTAATGTCCATTGGAAGAAAAAAGAAGTTTGTGAAGAAAGTTGTGAAAATTAGTGGAAAGCGTGAATGATTTTGCTGAGTTTGGTTCTTTGCAACATTATTTTAAGATTTCTATATTCTTTGTAAAGGTTAGAGAACCAGGATGTTAGTAAGATCAGAAACCTGATTTGAGGTTAATAAAATCTCTGTCTGTGACGTCTGAAAGCAAAGCAATGAATCATGAGGACGCTAGACCATTGCTTCTAGAAAGAGTAAGTCATGAGAGAAGGAACTCAAGTGATGAAGGATTTAATCCTTATCTAAGAATGTGTTTATTCTGATTAGCTACTTTTATTAAAATCTATGTCTGGTTTCTAACCTGTGCACTGATCTAAGTTACAGAAATACTGAAATTTGTTCTTCTGGAAAGAGAGTTGAAAAAAAGCAACCAGAACCATCTGATCTTGAAATAGTGGATCTTCCTTTAACGCTTGTTAAATGCCCTGGCTTCAGCAGACGAAGAAAAGTGGATTGCCTTGTGTAAGCTTGCATTTTTCCTGTAATAAGCTTATTTACATTGGAAAATATTGCATACTTCTTAAATATATATATTTTTCTAAATATAGATACATATTTTAGTTCATCCTAGCTTTTATTTTCTCAAACCAAGTCCATAAGGACAGTTTGTTCATCAGAAAGTTCCATTAGAAAAAAAACTCATGCCTTACTCAACACACTTAAATTGATATTATTTTTCATTTATTTCTTTGCAATTACATTAAAGTTATCAAGGTTCAGACGCAAAACATATGTTAGCAGCCAAACTTACAAGAACAGTTATTCTAAACTCTATAGAAAGCGAGATTCCTCCTCAGGTAACACACTTGTTGCTTCTGAATGCAGCATCTGACCTGCCCTCTAGAAGTGTCTCTTTCTCCTCCTGTTGCCTGGGGTCCTATCTTTGGGACTTTAGGACCTTAACACAAGGTTGCTAAACTCAAGTCCCAACAGGATTTTGGAAAACCTTGTATACTTAGTTCCACTATTTTCCTTTGGGAAATGTATGATTTTAGTACGTGATTAAACTTATTGCTGAGCCATTCTACACTTTTCCAGAAACACTAGAGTGTGTATACATTCAGATAAATATATCTGGGACTGTGAAGTCAGGAAGATGTGTACATTAGCAGCAGGCTGACTTTTCTCCTGATTTCATTTACATAGCAAAGCAATGGAAAATAGATTGTACTTACTGAACCAGGTCTAGGATAAGGTACTTTTCCTTCATATAGAGCCCAGTGGTATTCAGGTCCTTCTTTATGAGCATATGGTCCATTGAAAGCTGCTCGGACACTTGCCATGTGGTAAACACATACAGCATACCCTCTAAATATATTGCTATGAAGTAAAATTCAAAGTAATTTTAAATTAATATGTTAGATTCTGTACATATGATACTGATATTATAGTATGATTTTTAATCAGTCACATTTCAACAGTATTCAGGAAGAAAAAACTACTTATGGTTTCCTGTACGTTTTTTCTTATAACTGCTGTGTCCAATGTTCTTTACAGACTCTTTCATGTATCTATATTTATAACATTTATCTGAGGAAGCTCTGTGTTGTTGTCCCAAAATATGAAGATGGTGAACACAGGCTCTAAATTATTTGTTTATAAACACAGAGGAAGTGTAGTGAACTGAACTCAGGTCTCAGACATCTTTGATTAATGACTTAAACAGTTAACCATTTTTCTTCTCTAAGATTTTACCTGTTGTTACTTTGGAAAGATGGGAATCATCCAATTCTGACTGAAAAGAACAGGAGTCTCTTTATATTGAATGAGAATGTTGGTTAGTATTATTAGTTAGAACATCAAGATCACTTTGTGTAGATCCACCAACACTGAAGTATCTTTTTTACTTTTAAATTTTATTCACTTAGTTCCAGAGAAGCAAATCATTATTTTTTAAAGCAGCATCAGTTGTCTCTACAAAGAAATTATCTTTGAATATTCCAGAACGTGATCCAGATAATATTATCTAGGTGCCCACTTTTCTCTACAGACATGGGGAGCCAGCATCCCTAGAGGACCAGATCTGCCTTGAATTATTAAATTAAAAAAAACCAAAAAACAAAAAACAAAAACCAGAAGGGTGAAATAATGGACAAAGCACAGTTGCTCTTCTGTACTAGTTACGTGCTAAAATAATAGTCGGATCTCCAAGAAACAGGTACTGTGTCCTTGCATTTGAACTAGTCTGCAGTGGAAAAGGAGGCCACCAGCAACATCACGGATGGTGTTTCAGGTTTCACTAAGAAGTTAGTAGGATTTTATGTTGCTATCTGCTTAAACCTGAATTACAGCCGAGCTCTTAAAGGAAGACAGGTGGCTCTGATAGGCTGCTCTTATAAGGATGCAGGAGTGCATATACTTTGACAGTAGGAAATTTTCAAGCAGAGAAACATTTAATTAATTTATGATCCAGATAGACTGGATAGAATGAGATTTCAAGTCCCTGAGTGTCACAGAGCGGTTTTTACATTAACAAAGAAGCCCACTATGAATAGAACAGGGATTAAACTGTTTACTGTGTATTTGCTAAGGGATACTTATCATGCAGTTTCTATCTCTTCAATAGACTGTTCAAATGTTCCTCTATTGCTGCTATTATTTCTTCTGGTTGTTTACCTTGTAGTGTTGAAGAGGCCAAATATCACCGGATTTTTGTTATCACGAGTTTGCAGCAGAAACACATCCTCTGTAAAATTTAAATGCAGTGTTATTGGTAGCAAACTACTTTTTCTCAGCCCCAAAAGAGAAACTTCACTGCTTGTTAAAAGTGTAATCCTATGTTACTCATGTATGTTACTTAATTTTATGCAGTTTTTAAAAGCAATTTTTGAACACCATGCAACATGTAAAGGTGTAATTGATGATAGTCAATTCCATATATATAGAACTTCATATACACTGGAAACAAAACACTAACAGCTTTGCTGTCAGTGAATACAAGTACAATATTTGACAGTAAGATGTGTTATCATGAAAGTATATGTTTTCTATGATGGTTTTAAGTTTGTTGCAGATTAGGTTGTTTACCTAATTCATCAAAATGCGTATCAATTCCGTTTCTCCCAGGCACAGAGCAAACTAGCCTGGTTTTGAGGAAAGTGCTCCATTTATTCACGAGCATTCGCTGGCCTCCCATATCATTCTGTGTAGAAAGAAACAAATGCTGATGGTAATTTGAATGAGTAAGTCTAGAAGCACAAACATCTCTGATGAATTAGCCGCTCATTCTGACTTTTAATGTCAGAAGCATGCATTTTCAAACCACATGTCTATTACTAGTATTATTTCTCTGGAGTCAGTTTTCAAGGAGGATTGCACTGATCAAGCCCAGGTCTCATTAAGATCTGTGGGTTTATAAGAATTTTTTAATTCTGTACCGCATCCATGGACAGTTTTAAATATACAGCCGTTGTAAATCTTTTTTATTTCTCATTTTTGTTAAATGGATGTACTGAGCACATTGGAGAAGTTTAGCTCTGCTTTAGGAGCTCAGTGCAGGGTTAGATCAACACATTTGGAAACTGAGAGCAGCTACAGCTGGGGAAAGCCTAAGACAAGTGTCTACATGGTGTTCTAACAATTTCTCAACAACTTTAAATAGTTAACATTATACTACCGCTGCCTCATCTTTTTCTTGCTGTTGTGATTGGGGCAGTCAAGAAAAGGGGGACCTCAGTAGTACTTAGTAATCAGATTCAGCAGCCTTTGGGTAGCATCCTCAAAGCTATGGCCTTGTATTCAGGTAGACTCTGTAAATGAGTGTTAAAATCTCTGTATTAAGCTTGCAAAACTCCCACAACTTCACTCTAAACTACTGAAATTAATTGATTTCCTCAGCTTCACATTGAGATCTTACCAAACCAGACATCTATTCTCCTCAGAAATGTACAAATATACAGAATTGGTGCCTCTGTGTTGCAAAACTTGTTACAGCTCAGAGGAAAGCATAAAAGCTGGGAATAAAGCCAGTTCTTGAACCACCAGCTAGCTATTTTTTGTATTCATTAAATCTAATTTGAATTATAGCATATGGTTGTTAAGTTAATGTCCAAATAACTCCACATTTGGAGTTGTGGACAAGTGGAAGAGAAAGGCCTATGGGATTTTGGTTTAGCTCATATCTAGAAATAAGATGTTTAGGTGGATATATTTCAGACTAGAGGGATCTATTAATCTATTCAGATCTCTTCCAGAGCATAGGTCAAAGAATTCTACTTCAGATCTTGATGCAGGCTCAAACTCAGAAAGCAACTGGCTTTGTGAACATTAGTGTCTTAAGGCTGCAATTTGGTACTTTACATACTTCAGATGTTTCAGGTTATACAAGCGTACTCCTTAAGAAATTTTAATAGGTAGTATACTGGTGAGCGTGTGTGACATATAGTATACATTGAAGTGACAGAAGGTTTTTAACTTGTATCTTGCTTTTTGTCAGACAGTTTTAGGAATGTATCCCCAACAGTTAGGAGGGAAGAATGCAATTTTTTGCAGAAACAAAATCAGATGCTAAGACATAAACTTCTCATTCCTTCCTTTAGCAAAGCAGATTTAGTCCCACTGGGAATGGGAGAGCTCTTCTCAACAGCCTTACTGTAGGTCAATTAATAGACAAGGAATGCACCCAAAGTTCATCAGTTGTTCAGAGAGGACCGATTATGAGCAGGGGAATCTGGGAGATCATATGTTAACAGTACTCCTTTCCTGCAACTGCCTGAGATGTCCTTCCTGTGTGGGTGGCCAGGGAGCCAAAAAGAGGTGGGATCAACAAACTAGGAATGTGGCCTGAGTGGGAAATGGATAATCATACAGGACAGTGGAGGGAACCAAGATCTTTCCTCATGACTTTTCTGCTTCTTCTGGTAAACTTCATGCCCAGCTGCAATAAGAATTTGCTGGGTATTTCAGTCCTTTGTTCTAGTTTCCTATATATACAATTTTCCTTAGTTGATGCTGAGAAGAAGAGGAAAGAGAAATGCACTCTTTATAAAGCACTCTACAAATGGTTGACATTGTACCCCTCCTATCATCCGTGCATCAGAAAGAGGTTTTCACAATTTACAGAATCACAGAATAGATGAACTGGGCAGGGACCTTTGGAGATCGTCTAATCCAACTGCCCTGCTCAAAATAAGGCTTTGAGCAACTTAGTCAAGCCCGTGTCCAGTCAGGTTTTGAATACCTCCAAAGGTAGAGACTCTGGGCAACCTATGGCTGTGTTCAACCACCATGGCAGTAAAAAATGTTTTCTTATATTCAGATGGCATTTGATGTATTTCAGTATGTGCCCATTGCCTCTTGTTCTGTCCAGCTGGCTGCAAAAGCCAAGTGTCTCGTAGGGTAGGCATCGACCCTGCACAAATGCAGGTGAGTTAAGTCTGCTCCTTGCTAACAGAATAGGGAAGTGAGAGGAAGAGGATGTGAAGGAAGGGAGAACTGGTAGCTGAGCTGATCCTTTCACCGTGAATGTGAGGGACATCAATTTATGTCATCTGTGACAGCTGCAGGAGGCCCTGGATCTACAGCCAGTACTAAGGGCACCTTGATCTGAATTGAGAATATGGATGATAAGAAAGTTCTGTGGGCAACCGCTGTTACCGTTAACACATATCAGCACAAAGAGAGATGGTGTTGAATAACAAGATTTCTGAACTTTGCACTCCTCTCTCACCAAAATTCAGCTTCAAGCCCAGATTTCAGATCACTTTTGAGTTTTCTAATGCTTGGGGCTGTTTAAATGTAGGATTTTCATTCAAACCTTTAACTTACTCTCATATACGTTAACAGATGCCACATTTGCTTGAGGGAGAAGGACCAAAGAAAGGAGCATGCTTTTTCCTCATTTATCTGAGGAACTGGAAAGAGGATCTTACCGCACATACGCGTCCCACTCTGGTGTATATGGCATGAGTGCTTGTCTCAGCCTCTAATGCCTTTTCAGTAAAGAAGAAGTATACTTTGTTATCATCGTGGTCTTCATTGTCAGGAATCATGTATGAGCCAACAAATTTTGGTTCTTTAAAAAAAAGCATAAACTAGTTGAATTCAAGTTTATTAACACCTTCTCTTATTTTTTTTCAATACTTTAAATCAGCTGGTAGAAAAGAAACAAATAAAATTAAAGACTCCAGGATCTGTTAGTCAGAGAGCTACCTAAGGGCAATGGGGTGATAGATATAGGAAAAAAAATATTTCTTTTGTATGTGGGTATCTATAGAACATGTGGAATGCATTAATACAAAAATATTTTCATAACTCCAATTTGCAAATCAATATTCCTTTGTATGTGTGCAAGAAAAAGACCTTTTTCCAGTCCCATTCTCTGGGCTTTATATATTTTAATTTGGATTAGGCTAAAACCTGGAACTAATATTCACATAACTGTCTCTGATCCCATACAAACCAGGTGTAGGAACATCAACTTTGGACAAATAGCCTGTTAGATGACCAAAAAGCTTTGGTAGTTCACTTAATAGATGTTGTATGAACATATATCTTCATAGACAGAAGATGCATTGTGTATCTATGTCACGAAATAAAAACCTTCTAAATTTCTCCTGTTTTGACATTTTCCTGCGAAGCTGAAACCTAAGTTAAAACTTCAGTCCGTGCCTGTATAACTTTTAATCCCACACCAACTAAGCTGTGAATTATTTCTTCTCACTGAATTCTAACAAAGTTTTCGCAATTTCGTTGAAAGAGAATGACATTCACGCAATTAGTATGATTTTTTAAGAAGCAGTGGGTAATGTAAATATCTTCTTCCTGTTCTATATGTAAGGAGTCATTGCATTTTAAGACATTGATACAGCACTTGCTAATTTTCTGATTTTTTTTTAACATGTATTTAAAAATATTCCTTTTCTGCAAATTTAAATTTCAAGTACAGATAAAATGAAAATCCAAGTTTGAGGCCAGAATTCAGAGAAGTCTGTATTTAAAATTATGAAATCTTACAGACAGAAGAAAACTTGACTTGCCTACTGCGAACACCCACCTGATTGTTGTTACTCATATGTAGCCAGTCTAAACAATCAGTTCAGCAATGCTCTAAGTACTGGACTTAAAGCATATCTAAGCATGTTCTAAACATATATTATTAAAAAAAAAATTAATTTAATGCAAGTCTGCGGTCAGAGCCATGTGGAAAGAAATATGTAGCAGAACTATTTTCTCTCTTCTGACTCAGGAGAAAGTTGCTTTGAACTTTGAGAGAAAAAACTTCTATGTGTTTTCGCTGAAAAGAGGATGCTAACCATACGAATCACCATAACAGGCAATTCTTGACTCTTTTCTGCCAAACTTTAGCGGTAATTGTGTCAAAGTTGTGATGAACTATTTCAACACATTTGAAGCACAACAAATCAAGATTCTTTATTTTGCAGAAACTTTAGCACTTTGGAATTGAATTACATTTCATTATGAAGAATAAGAAACAATTTCTAAATTTCCCTGAATGTGATTTTTTCTTAGTATTTTTGTTGAGGAATATTTTAGTTTTCTTCTTTAAAATTACCTGCTTTAGCTTTTTGTTTCTTTTAACTGTGTGATCATCATATGTTTGTTATTTCACATTATTGGATGACATCTCTTTACTGCACAACTTGTCAAAGATTGAGTTGTTTTATTGCAACATAAAGACAAAATAATTTCACCTAGAAAAAAGAGTACTGTGTTCTAATTAGAAGTGCTTATTAATTAAATAAAAAATTTTAAAATATTACTTTAATTATATCCAGCATATCAAGGAATCATATAGAATATTCAGAATAAAAATTAAAAGCAATTTTAAAGGTGAAAAATGAAGGTTTTAAAAGTTCCTCTTGTTAAATCCAATATGCAACAAAGCAAAGATTTCAGTATATTCATGCTGGTAGGGGGCTGATGAAAAATTTCATGGAAAAAACACAGTTTAAACAAGTTCATCTGCAAATCGATATACATATGTATGAACAATTCTTTTTAATTTCTGCTTAAACAGAAATTGCCTAGTCATCTGAAACACCCTTGGTTCTTTCTTCTCCTCCTTCCCATACCTTTCAACAGGCGCTCACTATCAGGTTCAGTTCGGAGATGGGCCATGCGATTCATGGTGCGAAATAGAGCAGCATCTCTCCCCCAGTAGTCACTGTAGAGACCAGTAAAAAGTTCACCACCTGCAGATCATACATTAAAAACCAGAAATAATTAAAAAAAAATTGATAATGCTCTACTTGTTAATTTCATTGCATATGATAGGAACTGCATTATAAACATGGCTCATCGCTCAGATTCAGGTGAGAAGGTGAGTCAGTAATTTACATATGGTCTAGAGAGCGTATGAACATTGTTCCTACCAGCACTGCAACATTTACAGTTGAAACAGCATGAGGACAAGAATTTTAAACTACTTTCGTGGGCTTGGCCTCATTTTCAGTACTGACTTAATCACTTCAGGGTAGATTCACACACAAAACATGAAAGTATTAAAATAACATCTAACCACATCTGCCACAAAAACGTCTGGCACATCAGGCACTCAAATCCAAATATCTCACTGTTATTCACTTAGTGCCTGGCGCTAGAGGCACCTACCCTTTGTTGGCACCTAAATCTTCACCAGTACAATGACTCTGACCAGTGTTTTTCTTCTGAGCACTTCCAGACGTGCCCCAGTCTTGTTAATGAGAGGCAGCAAATTGCTTGGTCCCAGAACTAGAATAGACATGTTGGGTTTATGAGGAGCCAGAAATAGCAGGAGCCAGAAAATGGGATGAAAATGTAGCAGCAGATTTCAGGGGATGCAGTGCAAAGGAAAAGATTAGTGATAGCTGCACCAAGCCACTGGTTTGGGCTACACTGCATGGATACAGCTCAAGGCTAAACCATACCTAAATCCATAGATTAGACCTCAAACAGGGGAATTTTTCCTGAGAGTAGTTATCAGATTTGGCTTTGTGCAAAACATGACTGAAAAAAAGAGTCATTAGAGAAGCATATAGTGAAAATACTGGAGGGCTGGATGCAGTGATCTCCCCAGCTGGAGAGATAAGAAGCTATACTTGCCACCTTAGAAGTGATTTCTATAAACAAGCACATTTTAATAGGCTGAAGGGGTTTTCCAGTCAGTCTGGTGGAGATGTTCAACTTTACCTGAAATCACTACAGTTTGGGTATAAATTGCTGGCTGAGTGGCTTAGGTATTCATTGGACAGAGCAGAGCCTATTTTTCTCTGATCCAGCAATAACTTGTTTTCATACCCTTAAAATATTCCCCAAAGTGAGGTCTTATCCATCCTGCACAACCGGTGATATTTCCTGAAAAATTCATGGGAACAGAAATTGGGTCCCATTTTCAAAGTGTTTAGGTGGCATTCACAAACAAATCAAGCATAGGAAAACAGAAATAATAACATTGCCAATAACTCTTGAAAATCTACATGTAGTTGGGTACAACTGGATCATACATATGTTCAAAAATCCAGCCTATCTCTATATGACCCATCTAAAAGTGTGATATTGGATGTATTTTACTTTAGTGAAATGCCAGCAATAATTCTACTTTTTAGTTATGCATGGAGGCAATTCCCCATAACTGATCAAGTATTAAGAATAATACATTTCATATCCTTGTGGACGGAGATGGGAAATTTTTTAGGCCCAATTTAAGAAGCAGACAGTTATCGTCACTAGGTGGCATCCTTATGTCAGAAAACAACACAGCAGGAATTAAACTGCACGAGAAGACGGAAATATATTATTTCCAGTTCATGGCTAATCTGAGTGGAGGTTTCAGTGACACAGCTTCCTACCCCCTAATCAAAACAAACGACTGATCCATTCAAATAACATTTGCTGGCATTTATAAAGGATTATAGCAAAAGTAAGAGTTTTGCTCGTTGGTCACCCTCAGAGCACAATTTTTTTTTTTTTTTTGAGAGATATGTATGAATTGAATGATATCGTAAGCCTGAATAATGATTCTTATAAGTTTATAGTTTGTCAGCTGGGGCTGGTTCAGAATCCGCTGCTGAGTCTGAGCTGAGCATAGTTTTGCCTTAGGCTTCACCATATAAAAAATGTATATTGTCTTGTAAAATACATGGTCATGATTTAGTGTAAAATATTGGCAAGTGAAACGAAAAGTAAGTATTAATTATAGCATCAGTAGAAGTGAAAGTTACTCAAAACTAACAGAGAGTGTTATATTTCAAACAACAGAGTGGCTTAAACAACAGAATTTGCAGGTGTCTGAACAATGTTCCAAACAATCTTCACAGCCCTAATTAATGACTTACATTAGTCATAAATCCCCCTATAAGAATTCCACTGGAAAAGTATCTCAGAGTGGCTGCTTGGATTTTTTAATTATGTTGATTGGTAATACAAAACATGGAGCTTTTTATCCTTTTAACACTAGTGAATCTTGGAAAATGCATCGGTGCAGAGTAAATGATTGGTCACATATTACTGGTGATCAGGACTGACATTCGTAAGTCCAGATGTTCAGAAGTTGGATATGAAGCCTATTCATTCTGTTTGACATAGGTATAAAATGTCAGTATATGTAACTAAGCTGCTGGTAAGGCATTCTACCATTTACCGAGGTAGGTGTCAGTGATTTTAGCCATGAGATCTTGAGGGGAGAAAATTGAAGTTCCTGACTTGGATAGATATTGTTAAACAAAATATATTGTACAGATATAGAAACTGAATCTGATTTTTACCCTGAAATGTTACTAAACTAAACATATTCCAAGTGTCAAGTGTGAGCAGACAGGTCACCTTGCCTAAGGAAAGCGATGAGACAGTACTGATGAGTGTGACCAGGAAAGATCTCAGCACAAGAACATGCACTGTAACTCTGAGATCTGTTGCACTTTTGACATTGATGATCTCTTTTCCTCTTCAACAGTCTTTTGCACATCTTTTAAATCCATGTTAAAAATTCTGAACACTGCTGAGTTTTTACAGGTGCTGACTAATTCTAGATTTAGAGACACCCTGAGGCTGAGGTTTGAAGATTCCTGGCAAGTTTTCTACTCTTTTCTCCTCTATTGAATGCTACTGCTACATATCACCTTACTCCTGTCTTGGTTGCAGGGTTTTATACTTCAGTACCTCACACTGAATAACCAATATCTTTCAGTGAAAATCAACTAAGCAATTCCACAGACCTTCACCACTCCTCCCCTCTTCCAGTCTAACCTCAGTTTCACATGTATTTAACAAATTAATTGCTAAAATTTAAGTTTTAACACAGCCTGGTTAAAGCGCTAAAACAAGAATTGAAACTTTCTTCTTTCCTTATGTAAATAAACAAAAAAATCCCGCGGATCTGAAAACCAGTTTTAGCTCAAGTGATACATGTGTACTTTTTAGCTAGCATTCTTTTCAAGCAAACAAATACCTCAAAGTTCAGTTTGGACCTCTTAAAAGACATCTTTATTTTTTGCTCTTTTCTCAGAGCAAAATATTCATAAAATCAAATACAAAACTGTCTTCTAAATCCAAGAGTTCTTGCATGATAACCCTTAAAGTAAAATAGATTGAAGTATGTGATTTGATTTTAAAAACTTAATATATACAAAGGATTTCTAAAAATAAGCTGCTGCCACCTTAAAAGTGGGTTTCTTTCATTTGTTATTGATGTATTTTGTGTACCTGCTTCAAACTGGAAGGTAATGCAAACATAAAATATTATTCATCAGTAGTCCTTTTAAAATTCCCATTATATCACTTATCAGAAAGTGGACCAGATCTGTTATGAATAAAGGAGTAGAACATGATGAGTAGAACATAAGCAGCACCCTTCATACATTTCTTTGGCTGTCAGCCAGTTATTACTCACAAAGCAACTAAAATTAGGATACCAATTCATGTTTTTAGCAAATGATTCTTCTCACAGCAGGAAAAAACCAAACTCAAACTAGCTATTGCTTAGCTGGTAAACTTCCTCTGTAAGTTTGTATTTTCTGTCTGTCACTCAGGTATTTAGTGCTCTGTTTTGAGAGTAAATTTATTTATTTTAGTTCATTGTCTAAAGTATAAGAGAACACATATATACATGAAACTGTTTTAAAACCATAAAACCAGAAAATATTCTCAGAATTGATTCCCTGGATAGAAACACATATTCAAATGTAATTTAGGTTTTTCACCACTTGCTCGTGATATATTGCAGGTACCAAAACATAGACATAAACTAATTTCTCAGCTTTCAAGAGCTAGGGTGATCTAAGTTAATCAGTGTGCAAGATCTGATACCAAAAATACTTATGGCTATTGAAAGCAGATGGGAGAATTCATTAGAAATAAAAGTCTAAAAATTTTATATGCTGTTTGTCTAAACATATATATTTTATTCAGCCTGTCTGCCATCCAACATCTAGTCTGTTTCCTGATGCTGACAAATTACTAAAAGTTAATTGTTCATAAATTGAGGAATTCATCACTAGCTACTTTATCACTGGGTCAGATAACCTGTAATAAAACTTATGGCAACATGGATATTTAGTTTTAAAGCCAAGTCACGAAATATTGCTTTCTTGGAGTGGGTATTTTAACTGACGTGTTGAAATACATGAAGAGATATAGAACAAGAGATTCTCTTTCTTCCTAAATTCGTCTAGCTAAATCTGGTTCTAATTAGTGATGGTGCAAATGATCTTTCAAGATTCAGGTTTTAAAAGCTTTTAAAATTTTATCAGAGGTACGTAAAGTTTCCTTGTTATTCTAAGTGTTACTCTTTGTCAATAGCCACACCAGCGTAGGCTGCTGTGTTGATGCGAGTTGGGGAGCTGGAAGCAGGTTTTGAATTGTTTCATTAGGAAGAAGATGATGCTGCTTTTGCTAATGGGTTTGCATAAAACCTTTTCAAGGACACACACATTGGCTGAATCTACATAAGAGTGGAGGCAGCTCTGGAGTGCAGCCTCCAAGGGTATGCTGACTCCATACCAGGAGAGGATTTCATTTTCTAAGAAAATTGGAGTGCACGAAGAAGAAAGGAACATAAGCCTTGGAGGACAGACTGGAAGACCAGTCCTGGATGGTGTAGTTGTCACCTTCCGTCATGGTCACCATGAGCTGGAATCGGGGCTTGGCTGAATGAAGGAGCACTCTTGACATGAGACGTCATTCTCAAGCGTCTTTTAAAAGATTTTTTAATATTTACCATGTTTACATCTATGCCTTCTACCCTTCTCAAATAGATATCTACAGACATAAAGGATGCACATTCTGGAGTCTAAGGGGCAGCATTAATTCTGTATATTCTGTTTGTCTCTGGTTAGTAGAAGTTGGTAGAATATAGTTGAATATATGGAAATACAAAGTTCTTTAGCATATTTTTCCTAAGTGTTTAATTCCAATAGTATAAAAAAAATAAAAGTGTAAGAAAAATCATATAGTCTTTGAAGAATTTTGTTATGCTTTTAAAATAGAATTCTGTGATCATTTGAAATTATAGAATTTCCAATGGAGACCTAGAAAAACAGCTTCTAAATACCTTTCTCAGGTCGTATTAGTTTCAGTGAAGGGATGAATGTTTGTCTGTTTTTTGGTGTTGTATCAAGGATCTGATAAAAATATATTTTCTCCTGTTAATCTTGTCACGTTATAGAATTATTAGCTTTACAACATTGATTTTGTAGGTCTTTATCAGTGGATGTCCAAGATTCTGATTAACATTTACAAGGGAAGGAATTTTTTAATGGATTTCTCTTTCAAATAAAACTGTAAGGATCCATAGGACCTTGCATAATCCAGGCGAACTAATCAATAGGCCAGAAACACAGGGACTAACCATTAGTCTTGAAGTGCTCTGTGGGACAATCTGGTTTCCATTTCAGCACATAAATTTCACATTGATCTCACATTAGGAACATGATTAGGTTAATATATTTACTTAGTTCTGTCTGCAGACAGGCTGAGAAGGACTTCAAGAATACACCATGAAGTTTCAGGACTACAGCAAATTCCGTGGGATAAGTCTTTGTTCCCAGGCTGAGCTAAGACTGGAATCTGTTAAAAACTGTGGCAACAATTTACAAATAAGTGTGGAAGAAAAGCATAGCAATCTGTACTTCATGGATTTTGGAAGCTCAATCAAAATACAATATTTTTTTCTGATTCTTTCATGAATTCTTAACCTTCTAACTCATAAGAATTTGAGCTGTGGTTTTTTTGATGGAAATGAACAGTATTTTGATTAATTGCTACAATTTGAAAGATTTAGCTTTACTGGTGAAGATTCTTCTTGTAAGTAATTTGTTAATGTAAAGGAACAAATAAACCTAGCATGCAAAAATACATCTGACACTCATGAACAGTACTTCCTCACTACCATGGATGAGCTATATCATTTTACTTCATAATCAGAGAGTTTAGCTGTTTGATTTTAAGTTATGAAATCAAATGTAAATATCAAAGAGCTCTAAAATTCTCTAGCTTCTTTGTCTCTGAAAAGTTAAAAATTTATTTGAACTTTGGCCTCTTTTTTCTGTTTCTTTCTTTTAATGACTTTTCCATTTTAAAGCTCAGTTTTAGTCTTATTTATGTTTTCTAAAACCAGAAATAACTGTGTTACCCCCTAAGTGCATCTAGCTTTCACCCTTTGCCTGCAGTTCCACTCTATTTTTAGTCAATGTACTATAATATTGCCAAGACAGTGTTTGCTTGATCTCACAAAATGTTTTCAGGAAAACATTATAGAGGATAAAACTTATGGTTTTCTATACTACAACTTCAAAGGTCCCAGTCCTACAGTGATATACTCACCAGCAAGGCACAGAGGAGCACTATCTCAACACAGCTTTCTAGCACTGCAGGACTTGTACTGAATTCCATTTTTGTAATTGCCGAGTACAAGATCATCTCTCCTAACGGAGAATCACCAACTTTGAATAGTTTTGTTAAAAGGCAGCTTTGACAAAAAATCTATTTTAATCCCAAAAGCTGTAATTTATGTAAACAATGAACGCTTGATATGAAAAGTTAAATTCACATTTTTATGAGATGCTTGTTACTCAGATTACTTCTCAGTAGATGAAAAATAGTAAATTTTATGCATTTGACTCTGTCATGTTAAAGTCTAGGCTAGACATATTGCTTTACTTTGAAGTAAAGCAGGAAATTATTGTTTCCAAAATTACACAACAATCAGTTACCTCTTCAGGCTGGCATGTGTCAAATAACATCTACTCACGACAGTGAGACACCCTTGCTGGAGCTAATGATGCCTGGGATGTAATATTAACGTGGGCAGCACCATGAGGATTAAGTCTGACATGTGGAAGGCTGCAATGGAAGACTGACAACACTTCGGTGTGCTGAAGAAAGAGACTCGGAATGACAGATTGACAGGACTATGAAGCTTGTGACATAAAGATCATTACCAATTAAGATGGAGGTGAAGGAAGAACTGGGGTCAAAAGGGCACCTGCCTCGTCCTCTGTCAAATTTGTGCGATTCCAGATGAAACAGATGATCCTTAAAAAGAGAAATCACATAAAACAGCATAAACCCTACAGACAAAGAAAAATAGTTCTTAGAGACCAGCTTTGACTTTGTTATATCTTTGTAATGGAATGTCTTCGTTAGGGAGAAAACACATTTATGTTTGCTCACTAAGGTACTGGTAGAAATTCTGTGGGTTTCCACTAATCATGTTTGTGTGTGAACTGCCTGAAAATAATCAGTAAAATATGCACTAAATTTGCACTTACTGCATTTCTGTGGGAGTAGGGAGTGAAGATTCCTCTATCTTTTCTCCAAATTATTTATACATTAAATAGATATCCAGTCATGGAATGTGTTTTCCCTCTTTAAACATTTTTTGCCAGTAGCTGTTAAATATATCATGCTGTGTTATCTGCTCTTGGTAGCTTTGAGATGTTTATGTGTCTTCTTCATAAAAGTATGTTTAGGAGTGAATCCCCAGTTACGGTTTTCAGAGCAGATGTGATTTCTGCAGTGGATTTAACAAAATATCAGTACATAAAAAAATATTGGCAACTTTGTTTAATTTCTCTGTACAAGGCTTTAAAGGCTGAGAAAGAATTTAAAATTTAAATTTTCATTTGCAGTGCTGCTTTTGTCCGAGCTTTCTCAAAAGAACACATTAATATCTGATTAAAACAGAAAGTGAGAGCACAGTATTTTTTAATTTATGTATTATTAAAAAAGCTTACCACAAAATATGGGGATGGGCGGAGAATAAAAGGGCAAATAAAGAGAAAGCTACAAAAGCTTCATAAAAAAATATACTACCTAGCCATCAAGTGTGTGACAAGTAACATTTCAACAGTGTAGCAGTTCCAGTTCTGTGTAACAGTTTTACTCAAAAGTCTATTGAAATATAGATTATATCAACATATTGGGTAAAGGCAACATGCCTGTTCAGTAAACTAACCTCAGGTTCACGTTGCTAATATACTAAGGCAAAAGTTTAGTGATGCATAAAATTACATGTGACAGGACCCCAAATCCCACACAATTTTGAGAACGATCTACATGGATCTCTCCCTTAGAGCAAACATTCTCTATGAAGTCCAAGAGATTTTTAACCATAAAAATCAATTTTTATTAGACCTGACTTTTCAGGTGATTATTAGAATAACTCAACATCTGCTCAGAAAAAAGTTCAATTTATCTAGACTAGACAAAATGGTGTCCCAGTAGCCGTTATTTAAGTATATGTAGTCCTTTTAGTCCTCATGTCATTATAGCAAGTTCTTTTTTCTGCAGTTGGTTACATACATGTAGGTTTGGGGAGTTGTAGCATATGCAGCTCAGTCCCTAGAAAGTTTTGCTTTTGAGAGATACAGAAATCTGATTACGGGTCTGCTCTCTGGAATGCTACATTCCCCATTCTCCTCCAGATCACTCATCTATGTCCACCCTTCCAACCTACAAATCCTACAAATCTCTTGCTTCCCCAGCAAGTGCTATTGCCCCCAAAGAAAAACTAATGTTCTCCTCAGGTAGCTCCACTCATGACAGTTATCCTCTCCTGAAGAAAAAGTAAAAAGACAAGGAGCAAAGAAGCAAAAGAGATACTGACAATTTCAGGGGATGGAAAACTGGTAAGATAACAATAATGATAAATAATGTTTCAAAAGGACTGAAAGAAAAAACATAGAAGTAAAGTTGGAAAGTTGTAGAGCTGATAGTTCCCACTCATTGATGAATAATTGAATATTTCTATGCATTTCATTTAAAACAGTTAACCTTGCATTTGTCACAAGCCCCTCCCCTTCACAGCATTAGTCACTCCTTAATCCCCAGAGCAGACAAATTGGTGTACCTGTCTTCCATTCCCATCAGTCTTAATAATACATGACATTTTGCTGCAACTTCTCATCAAAAAGTAAGATTCCTATTAGTTAGTAAGTTTCCATAAAAATGGGATGTAACTCGGAATGTGGTTCTGGAAAAATAAGACATCTGTTTCTTTTCTACTTGAAGTGATAAAGCCACCCCAAAATAAAAATAGGAAGCAAAAACCACATAAAATTTTTAAGCAATGGTCCCAAAACTTAAGAGGTAACAAGACGTTCAAAATCTCACCTCTCCAGAAGCTCCTGTGTTGGCCTAACCCTGGCACATTAGTGCCTGATGTTAAAGCTGATGCAGCAGAAAATTATCATCCTGGGTAGAGGCTGGTGGTGCAGGAATATTATTTTCTGCTGTATCAGCTTCAGTTGCACATCAGTAGTAACTGTTCTCCCTCTGCTGTTGGGTAAATGTCAAACAATGAAGAAATATTTCTCTGTGTGTGGAAATCTCAGCCCCATTCTGTACTTTTCAAACACCACATGCCAGATATTTTTCGAAACTAAATACCATAACATTTTGGGTCAACAGTAAAAAAAAAAAGAGTAAGATGAACTCAGTAAGGGAAAGAAAAGCCTTCTGAAACTGCACAAAAGAACTAGAGAGTCATAATTTCCTTAAAATATGATCTAAAGGAAATATTTCTAAAAACAATTTGAATGTCTGCTATTTATTCTCTAATCAGGTATTAAAAATAGTTACTTGTGAAAAAAATTCTCTTCTATGATAACAACTAAACTATTTGTCAATGACTTCATTCAGTAAAGGAAACAAAACACAATTTTTAGAGAAAAAGTTGTAGAAGTAAATGGAGAAACAAATTGAGAGTTAAAAATTAATAGATTTTTCTAATGTTAATGCTTTCTCTTCACATTTCCCCACAGTAAAATAAAAAATGACTTGTCTACGAAAAGAAAAAGTGACAAATTTAAAACTGACTACAGAAAAAAAAATATTCAGGTAGAGTGATCAGGTATGGAAACAAAGTTATTTCAAAACAATACCTGAAGAGGTGGTATTATCCATACTTCATGTTTTATAATGTATGGCTCATATTTCATCTTACATAGGGAATAGAAACTGAAAGATTTTGTGCTATAGGGCAAGACATGATTACATTAGGGCATCAACAAACCACACTTCATATTCAGGTCTTCCCCTGGTAGAATGTCACTAATATTCAGATCAGGGAGACTTCGGTGGTAGGGAAATCTTCTGGATGACATGGAACAATTTTATGTCACTGTACATCAAATTATAGTATTACAAAGAAAAAGCTACTAACGTAGTTAACCATTCCCCTGAGAAACTGAATTAAATAATTGGTGAAGATAAACCTAGCTCTTTTAACATTCGTGACAGGAATGTGTTTAAAATAGCTAACTACATGACCATGGAAATAAAATGTTAAGCAGTATGCATGGTATCCTTTCATTATCTACATTTTAACAGCTGGAATTTCTGAGGAAGGATTGTAGCTTAAATATATAATATAATGCTAACAGTGAAGGTAGACAAAAATTTGGATTTCAGTGCAACTTGGGGAAGTATTTAAGTGGATTCCATCAGTTTTGATATAAAGCAGGATGTGTATCTCATAAATGCTTGCACATGCACGTAACTGTCTGAAAAGTCACTGAAAATGTGAGCAATGATTCCTCCAAGAGAGATTTTCCACCTTCACCTTCTAGAACAGCATGCCAAATATTCTATGGTTGCGATATGTTATTCCCATCACTGGGGTAAGCAACGGAAGATCAAGCGCTAGGTGTGTCAGCTTCCATGGGATGCCAGTTTAAATGAAATAAGCATTGCACATTAACAGTCAGCTTTGAAGGCTAATACCATAATACTAACCCTCCTTGCTGTTTATGACATTGGAATCCCTTGGGAAAAGTCAGAAGAACACTGACAGTTTCCTCGCAGATTATCCAACACTGCAATTCAACATTGCAAATTATTTTACAGGAACTTTTCAGTGGTTAGGGTAAAAATTATGCAAAAACACTTGTGGAGGGCTGGGAGTGGAATTACAGATTTCTGCATCTAGGTTGGTGAAAGAAATGAGGTTGTGGGTTTGATTTATGATACCTGTGACTCAGGAAACATAATGCACTTTCAATTATTAAAATAATAATGTTGTTTAAAAAGAAGTAGAAGATATTTGCAAGGGCATCAAACATTTTGCCATTAACTTGTTATGAATTTATAATTTTAGACAATGAAGAATAATGTAAGCTACAAATAATAATGAAAGAAAAGGTCAATCGGAGCCATTAAAACTTAAAGACTGCATTTAACTTTTGTTGCAGAAAATATCTTTCTCTAATGCCGGGTGGTGTTTTACTCTGGTTCAAGACAGCATTTACATATGTTATTAATTTAAAAAGTATGCTTACTTCCATCCCTATTCAGAAAGTACCTAAAGCCTATTGTCAATGTTAATACAATGGCTGTATCTTTCCATTAAACCAGGAATTTAAAAGTATAGAGGCATTGGTTGGGTTTTTCTAAGATAGTATTTTCATGAGAAAAAATAATTTGATTTTCTGCAAGGGGATTATTTTTACTTTAAATTTTTATTATTTTCCAGGTAACAAAAAAGTAAAACATGTCATGCTGGCATTTTTTAAAAGGAAATTTAAACCATATCTAAATCTTTAATTTCATACTTAACTGTATATGCGTATACTCCAAGAGTATAGCCAAGGTCTGTTCTCCATGAGACCTGTACCTTTATGTGGTTGGTACTTTCTTTGGTTATTTTGGAGTTTTTTTGGGGTGTTGGCTTTTTTTGGTTTCGTTTTTATTTTTGTGGGTTTTTTTTAAGAAGTGCGTGTTACCTACATTGTGGGATGGTAAATCATGTTTAAAGTATTGTGGGGAGAGACTGCAGATTTTTGCGAATATATATTTTTTAACACTGGCTATACTACTCATTGTAACTTACTGGACAAATTTCATTCTTAGCACTGATGATTTCACAGTTATTCAACCTTACAGTAAGAATGACATTACATGCAAGAGCAGTATGTTGCATTTCATTTAGTAGGGGTCATAAATTTGAGACTTTTTTAAAGATAACTATGAATAAGAAGGTTCATATGCAAGCTGCATTGAATGGGAAACGGTAAAACGGATATGCATTGCTTGTACAAAACTATGAGAAACGTTCTTTTAAAAAACATGATAAAGCCGTGTGGTGCTAGTGTTCTATGATGCACTCTTCTCTGTTCAAGTATTTTCTATAGCATCCAAAAAGGGAGTGTAAATATCAAAGATTCACCTTATTTGATCATATAGTGCCTTGTTTGAGCAAGGACACTGTTGGGAAGGGGTGAGACAGACTGGAACACACTAACTCCACAGGGAAAGGACATCCCAGTGGACTGGATGGCGGAGCGGCCTGGTGAAGTGGGCTTTCAAGAAGGGTCGTCAGCACTGGAGACTGAAGCCCAGAGCAGGAGGGAGACCTGCAAATGGAGAGGGTATGGCAGGGAAAGGGCTGCCAAGGGAATGTTCACATCCTGGCTCTGAAGACAGAATGTTCAGAAGCTTTCCTCAAACCTCTGTACAAAAGCTGTGAGGTTAATTTTCACTTGCAGGGTTACATCCTCTCACAGAGTGCTTCCATTGAAGTCCATTGCAATTTTGCCCTTGCTTTTTATGAGAATGACACCAAGACCCTTCTCCTGAAATGGGGGATATTGTTCTTGGGTTTGGTGGTTCCATGTACTCTTATTTTTTTCCTTATACTATCTCAAAACGAAAGTAACAAACCACTAAAGTAACACATGGGGAAAACCATGGTTTAAAAACTTCACCAAGTCAGTCAGACAGTGGGACATTACTGCAGCTTTACTGACAGTGTTTAGAGCCATGGAAACGAATGTAACTTATGAAATGTCCGAGAGGGCAACAGACTTCATTCTGTAGAAAATAAAATTCCAAGATATTTAACATAGCAGGTGATCTGTTTCTAAACAAAGAGATATTTGTAGCCCATATGTACTTTTGAATTTTTCATATAATTTTAAGCCTGGTTTAATCTTAACATTGCACCTTTAAAGTCTGGCATTTGGCACATCCATATGTACACGTGCAACCTCACACAACCTAACGCGAGGAACCAAAGAACTTCTTTCAAAATGAATCAAAAATAAGATTTCTAGATCATTTCACTGGTGTGTCTGTTTTTTTTCCTCATGGGACAAAGTGAATGCTGAGTGAATCCAGAGAAATTCTTTGACCACAACAGAAAGTGAAGTGCAGTGCACAGAATGAACCTCATCTTGATTTCCATTCTCTTTTGCACTATGCTTTTAGTATAAATTCACGTGACTTTTATTGCAAATATTCTTTTCCTCCATATATTCTTAAAATACTTTTTCATCTCTTTTCTTTTTTCTTAGATACTCACTTCTTCTTACATTTTTATTTTGGCATAGAAAGACACTCTGAATACAATATGCAGAGGCTTCTTTTAGGAAGGATGAACCTTGACTTTCCCATTAAAAAAAAAAATCTGAAAAATCACAGAACATCTGTGTAAATCAGCAAAAAATATAATTCAAATATAAGTCTCCAAAATGAACTCTTAACTCCATGACCTATTTAATCTGTATACTTGCCTCATCAAGAAGGCACTTGGTAAAAGAGATATACAGTACAATACATTGTCTTTGCATAATAAAAGAAAATAACATACTGGGTCAGGCCTGAAAATATGTTTCACTTCATATAGCCTTTTGCATTTAAGCAGACTAAATTTTGGTGCTCAGAAAAATGTGTATTAGCAATGTCTGATAACTATACTTCCAAATGTTAGGTAGGTGACTAACTGATGTAAATCCAACAAAGTCATTTAAGAAATTAAAAATCTAAAATCAGTTAAAAATGAATTAATATCATGGAGTTTGTATAAAGGAACCTGTTCTCCATACGCTTATAATACTACTAATAAGTCTGTATTGCAACCTACTGGCCTATTTAAGTCAACATAACACAGGCATGCAGATATATGGGCGAGTAACATAAGGATGCTCCAACAGTGAAAGAACCTTTCATTTCATGATGTGAGATCTTCTTCAAAAAATCAAAAACACTAATTTTCAAAAGCATCTAAGCACTGGCAAAAAATTGCTCTGCTTGTCAGAGGATTACTAGCTTTTAAAATTACAACTTCCATATTCACTCAACTTTATATTCCAAGTCAAATGGGAATACAATGTTAGGAATAGAGTCCTCAAAGAGCTGGCTAAAATAGCCAGGTCTCTGCTATTTGAAGTAATCAAGCTTATTTGGGAGGTAGTATTTCTTCGGAGGATCTGTTTTCAATCCTCTTTACTATCCAGTGACATTCTCAAAAGATCAGTCATCCTGTAGGATGAGAGTGTATAAAATGTTAGAGACATTAAATCCTCCCTAAAAATTTAGACCTATTTTTCAGATCTATGCCTTTTATTCCACAGTTAAATGATTAAGACACATTGGGGTCCAATGTGAAAAGATGTTTCAGATCTGGAGTTATGTCAGACTGCTGTCTGAGTTTGCTAAAGGATTAGCAGTTTGTGACTTGTGTCAAAATATCTGGCCTAAAGTGACAGAAGTAATATATTTCCCTGATTTAATGTGTGCAAAATACTCTGGCAATAGGAAAAAAACCTCGACCACCCTGCATATAGAATCACAGGCATTTATCCTTAGCAGCTCAGAATGGTCAGACTTTTAGGACACCATTGTATGACCTTAAACTGGACACATGAACTCTTTAGGGTCCTATGGAATAGAATAGGACCTTTAGCACAATAAATTATGATTATATTGCACTAGTGCGACAGTTAGTATGTACAAAAGTTCCATGGACCACATAAGGGTTCTCTAGAATTAAAATGTCTGAATAGCTGTGTATGGAGAAATAGTCTTATGAGTAGGTGAATGAGGAGCTAAAGATAGTACCAAATTGCTACACAAAAGTGAAGGGGTTTCTGTGGGGAAGTGCACAGTCTTACACAGAGCCTTGTTAGCCAAGGCTTTCACTTTTCCTTGATTTTGACAGGCTAGCCTGGTGTTGAGATTGTGAGAGTCACACCAGAGCAAATACCAAATAAAAGTCCTCACATCCAATGACTGCTGCAACAAAAACTGGGGACAAAGGTCATAAGAAAAAAAAAAAAGGAGGATACAGTTCTATGGTTTTAGCTTACAGTCTAGGTTTTGATGACGGATGGAGCAACAGGTGCATTAAGCATGGAGAGGACAACAGCTACATGCAACAGAGAATGCATTTCAGAAGGAAAGCAGATAGCCTGGGGAAGTTCTGTCTGTCTCCGTGGTGTGGACCCTTACACAGCGAACAGTCCCTTTGCAGTGCTTCAACAAAACATGCCAAAATGGGCCACTCTGGAAGAAACGGCAGAGGATTGAATCCACTGCCTCTTGAGGGCACATATGAACTGCAGGTAATACTGCTTTTTAGTTCATTTATTAGTCTGGAATAATTTTCCTCGAGAGATCTCAGTCAAATAAGAATAATAATCAATCATAACTTTATTAAATATTACAGAATATTAAGGAAGCATTTTATAAACCTGCAAAAATATTAACTAAAACCTGTCATTTTTCAGTATTTGCTGTTATTAGTTCATGACTAACAGCTTATTGAACAGTACTTCCACTCCTCAAACAATGTCATAGACTTCACCAGGTCCCCCCACTTAGAAAAATACTTTCTCTCATAAATAAAGGTGGCAGAATGTAAAAATCATTATGATGAGAACTGCAACATTTTACCTACCCCATCGAATTACCACGCAGGTGGAGTATTTCTTTCTCTGCAGGATAATAGTATTATTCCTCTCTATTGATTCATTCTCTACTGACCATCTGTCTTTCATCTTGCAAAAGGCAGGTTAAATATGATGGAAAATTCATTGCATATGGCTGAACAATTCATATTCTCTATTAATCTGCCAAATAGAACTTAAACTTCAAGTATATCCGTATTTAGACAGCATTCAAACGTAATGAATGTCATTCACCTCATTTTATGGTTGGAGAGTGCTGTCAAACAAACCTATTGTCTGTTACAATGTGTAAGACTGACTGATAAGAACAACTGTGCTGATACAGAATACTTGGCTTTCCCCAGGGCATTTGGCTTAGTACATAGCTATTTGATGGAACAATGTGCATCGTAAAATTATTAAGAAATATAACTGCTGACATATATCAAAGTGTAGTTATTAGGTATGAATTGATGAATCCTCCTTTACTGAAGGCTTTGCTAAGTTTTGTTTTTGATAGAAAGGTGATTTTTCAATTTAGTAGTGTTTTAAGCAATCATATGATTAATTTCCTAGTAAAATTTACAAAAAGAGTGATGAGGCATACATAATGAAGAGAAAAGGTTAATGAGAGCTCTGTATTCGTTCAGATTATGGAATGCTGAGTTAAAGGTTAGAAGCTGACAAAGTGACTTTTAATACAACCATATCCAAAGTAGTCCATCTTGGAAGAGGGAAGAGATTTTATATCTGACATATATCAGAATGCCCTAGAAGGTGGAGATTCAGATCCTTGTTCAGTCAGACTACTTTCGTGCATTATACTGAGGTGCTTCATTCAGGATCTAGGACATCCCACATGCCTTGTTACATCAGACAGTGACAGGCATCTCTAGAGATCTCTTCATTGACCTTGACATATGAGACTTCTAATCAGGTGCCTCAACTAAGTGTGTAAACTGGTATAACTTTGTGCCCTAGAGAAAAACTTTGGGTTAAGTGCAAAATCCTAAAAAGAGATTTCTCATTATGATGCTCTGCCAAGAACTCAACATTTGAGTCTATGAAAAGAGAAATCTCAAACAGTGGTAGGGAAGTGACCTTGCCTGTATACACACCATTGAGTAGTATGTCTGGTTTTGGTGTCTACACTTCTAGAACATGTGAAAATACTGCAGAGTTCACAGGAAGGACACATATATAACTGAGGAATCCTTGTGATAGGAGTTTTAAGGAGCTATATTTATTTAGCTTATCAGAAAAAGTGAAGAGGTGACTTGATCTTTGTGCATATACTTACAAGTGGAAAAGATTTGGAAAAGATAGCGGGAGACTTTTCAACTCTGCTATCAAAGGCATATCAAGGTTAAATGGCAGGAAGTTGAAGTTAGATAAATTTAACCTGGAAAAAGTGGTGATTTCCTAACATTTAAAGTAATTAAATGTTAGGACAGCTTAACAGAGAAATAATGGATTTACCATTACATGGATTCTTTGAAATGACAATATATGTTTTCTTGAATAAGTTTTAATTCAGTATCTGGGAGAAATTATCCAAGTAGTATGTGACTGACCACATAAAATATTCTGATGGCCCCTTCTGGCCTTTGTTTCTATTCGTGCAATACCCATTATCCCTTTCCTAGCAAAGCACGGGACAAACAGAATTTCCCTTTCTTCATTATCCTTACTGAGATTCACATATACAGCTGTTCATTAAGGTAATTATCACAACTAACTCTCATGAACTTTAAATTTTCACATAACCATATGCATTCGTTCAGAAGGAACTTTTTTTGTTCTGTGTCACAAGAGGATGTTTGTCTTTTTTTGGAAGGACTGGGGATTAGCCAGATTTGGAGATTTGGTTATTATTTGAGTTGGTGTAGAAAATCTTTTTCATGTGTTGCTTGGCTAGTACATTCTCATTTTCTAAGGAGTACATAGATACTCCATGGGTTCAGTAGGAATTACTTCTTCAGGCTAGCATTGATATGGGTCTTCAGCTTTTTCTTTTTCCTGTTTGCAACACAACACCTTTGTTGTATGCTGTGGGTGTAGGGGTAATGCTCACCTAATTAATTTCCTACTTATTACTACCTTAGGTAACATTTTAATATCTCTTGAAATGTATGCATATTTAAATTCCAAAATCTGAAATGCTTTATTCTAACTGATGACGGTTTGGGAGTAATTTGAGACTCTGTAATGTGGGTATTCGGGCTAGATGATATAACGAATCCCTCTGGTAAAGAATTCTATGACATTGTGTTGCTTTCTTGGCAGCACTTCATACACATGAACTCTTAATGTTGGTTGAAACACCACTCAGCTTAATGACTAGTTTCACATGAACTATAGATACCAAGGACTGCAAAAAATCAGCAGTTTTTTAGTATTTAGAATTGCAGATTTAATTCCATAAATAGATTGAGTTGAAAAACTTGCTACGATTTATGTGGATGGCATTATAACTGGTGTTATTTTATCCATGCAGAGGGACACTTTGCCTCTGAGCAAATATTTTCAGGGCAAAAATTTGTCACACATTCTGTCTAATAAAGGACTGACCAACACCCAGTTCTGTTTAGTCAGTGAAACCAGACGTTCCTACTCCTTAATCCTCTGCAAACTGGAAGCGGAGATGAGGTAATAGGAAAAAGCATGGAGAAGGAGTAACTGGACAGATCATTGCTTCTTTTGATTATAAAAATATGTCAGAAACACTATGCTAAAATAATATATATAAATACATATACAATTTTGTTTCTTAACAAAGCTGAAAGAAAGATGATATTACCAAATGGTGGTCAAGAACTGAAAAATTATGTCAGGTAAAAGTTAAACTGAGATGTGACTGGAACATTCTCTCTCATATTCCCTATCAATTCACTTCAGTTTGTTAAAGCAAGAGCTGAGGATTTCATGTTGCACACATTTGTTTGGGGTAGAGAAGCAAATGGAAAGCTTATTGTATAGATGAACCTTACCCTGTTTTTGCATTGAATCACAGAACAGACAGAAAAAGAAGTGCCTTCCCCACATGCAATGAAATGTTAAGGGCAACACAGATTAGAAAGATGAATTTCTAACTTGACTGAACTGTCCTCCAAGCAAACAAATACACTTACTACTTCACTAAAGGCAGTTCCTTTCTAATACGCCTTAAAGACTTAGATTTAGAGCTGTTGTTCCCTGATAAGCAGAATTTCAGCTGTGTAATTGAAAAACAAATAGCATAATAAGGAGTACATCAGATTAGGAACGTCTAGGTGAGACTCCCGGAAACCACCTGCACTTTTTGTGGCTAGAGTGACAGTCCATCAGCCTTCTGAAGTGGAGAATACAGCTGGAGGCATTTTAAGGAGTTAGAAGAGGCATTGAAAATGGAATTCTGCCAGCTCAATGTACATATTAAAAATTTACAGCATGTTCTGGAAGAAAAATTATTCATGCACTGTTCTTTCCCACAACTTTTTATGCCCTCAACACATTTTATCATGCAGAGATACCTTCCGCTCCAGGAATCAGCTCTGTCTTGTCACCATATAGTTTGCAAAAACTTAGGATATTACTTCTGCATATTGTTTTGTTTTGGAATTTCCACTCATTTTGCAGGTTCTATGGAGGCAAAGTAATTTCTTTAGCCATATTTACTGGAACTGCCATCTGGCCTTGTTACTACGGCAGTTTGGAGCGTTGGAAGGCCTCTGGAGCACCCCTAATATCTGTTGCTCTGCTGAATAGAAAACTCATGAACAAAAAATCATTGCCTGACTGCAGATAGCTCATCTGGTTTATCTAAAGGTAATCATAATTGACTCAGCGTATTTTGAGCTGTATAGAACAGTAGTGGAATACTGTTTTATTAGTAGCTAGATGTGGAAAAACATAGACTGAGACAGAAAACACTTCTTCCAGTAACCATCTTCTACTACCAAAACTGAGAAGTTGATATAAAGGCAAGCGGAAGAGACTTCGTGCAGATGCTTTGCCCCCATTGTTGGCATCAAAGGCAACAGGAGTGACAAATGTCGATTTTGTGAGAATGGAAACAACGTAACTTTTTTTTCAGCATTTTTTTTCATCTTCTATATTGGGTTTGAAGACCTCTCAATTTTTTTTCTCACAGAGCACATGGGAAAGATGTATAATCAATTCATCATAGGACATGTGGGGTGGAGGGTGTCTGACTCTTCTTTCTTCAGAAAAAAACATGTTGATTTTATTGCAATGAACTCTCCTTCATTTTGGGATGTTAGACAAATAGAAACTGGAGGAACCCAGCCTCTTCTGACCTGCATGGACTTTTGACATTTGGAAGCATTTCATGAAGTCAGTGATATTGAACTCACTGGCTGACAATTAACTTGCCTATGTCTTTTTGGGCAAGATTTTGTAATATGTACTTTTGCACACACAAATAGTTGTTCTGTCTGCAAAGACAGCACTCCTATTTTTCCCATTTTCTAATATATTTCTAAATGACAGAAAAATATTTGGTAATTTACTGAAATATTTAAATTTGAGAAAGCAACATTAATCAGAGTCAAAGTAATTAGAAAGAGAGAAAAAGATAAAAAGCTGTATGTTGCTGTCAGTGACTTACTTGTATATTTTTAGAAACGTAATGTCTGGCAACAGCTTTACTGTTGTGAACAGCCTGAAATTCCAAAGCAATATAAATGAGCCAATATTACAAGAGAATGCCTACAGTAAACTGTTTAATATTTAATCTCTCAAATGGATGTATACTGTATCATAGAATTTATAAATCATTTGATTTAGAAAATTACATTTGGTTAGACTCTGGTGGTACAACACAAGTTTGAGGTAGAATTCAATAAATCCAGTATTTATTGCATGTTTTTGTATATGATCAACATATTCAAGTGTAATTATGTTAAGACAAAATACATAGTATCACTAAGTTTCTACAAACCATGAAAAGGACGAAAGAAGCATTTAAACATGTATAATATATCATAGTAAAATTTGATTGTGACGATTTCAAATCCCATTTCAATTACTATATTGTAAGTTAATATTTTCTAGAGAGACTGGTTAGGAGAAAGGACATTTTCACTGTGTTTTTTGAGAAACTTAGAAGTTCTGATTTTCAGTGAATTCCAAGAAATAATGATTTGCCAATGAGGCAGTCAAATTCTGCCCATTTTTGGAGACAAAAATCTGCTTTTGGCTTCACTATTTGTTGACAAAAGCTCAGTTCTGCAAGACACAGCTCAAATCTGATTTTGATAAGAAAGTATGAATTTGTAGTTGCATAAGAATAGAAGACTTTATACAGGAGGCACCATTTCATAAGCTGGATTGCACCTCACAAAACCATGTTAAATACCAGATCAGGATACCATACAGTATGATTATGATTGTGACTTTGGGATATTCTCGCTGTTCAAATTGAAAAAGGTAATGCTTGATTTTCTTACCAAAAAGCTATTCAGAAATGGATAACTTTGTCAAACTTTTGATGCAAGCCAACAACAAAATGAATTTTCCTGCAACGTGGGATTAGTGAGCAACAAGAATGAGAGCCTCAGCTGATTATTTTGTTCCAACAGATGGATTCTCTTTGGCCTGCTCACTAAAATGCAAGAGATAAGGCTGTAGAAAATATAGTCTTGCTATTCTATCGTGTTCTTAAACACCTATATCTCTGATTTGTATTTATATACAGTTTGTAACTTAAGAACCCTGCAGTTTTTACTGAGAGTGTTGCATCTTCCCTTCATCATCATCTCAGGAAGCACTACTGAAACTTATGGCTCAGGTCACTGACCACAGAACAAGTACTTCCTCTGTGTTTAGACTGCTGATTCATAGTTCTGTATGGACGAGTAAATCTAGCCTCATATGCTGTGTTATCTGGGTGTCCAGATACATAGAAGTCTGTTACAAGGGCTCCCTTTTTACCTCCCACCCTTTACACATCAACAAGTCAACAAAGTGTTGTTGTTCAAATGTATATAAGCCTCAAATACACCTTGTGCTTCTGAAAGAGATTCTGTTCAGAAGCAACTGAGTTTGCAGAACAAAGTTCTGCAACTTCTATTGAAGTTCAATATACTTAACAAAAAATATCAATAATATCTAAAAACTGTTGCTTTCAGCCACCTGTATATTACGAACCGCATTTAACTGCCTATTATAAACAAGCATTTACTGTTCAAATTAAAAGTTTTACTGTTTTTTTAATAAAGGTGTTTGAGTCTTTTTCAGAAATGGAATAGTATATTTATATTTTTAAGACCATTTCGTCTGTTACTCTCCTTTCCTCCACAATCAGACAGTAAGAAAGAGGACAGAGAGCTGAGGTGGAAGAAATGGGGGACAGTAATAGGAAGTCATTGGATCCGGATACTCTGGGCAAACACAGAGATCAGCAAATAGAGACTGAACTTCATTTTGCTGAGAAAGGATCTGGTCCCTTCACTTCCTGCAGCTACATGATGTTCTTATCAGCCAAAGAAAACAAACTACGATTTGCCCACTCAATCACATAGCATGCGTTATTTTTAACCTACCATAAGAATGGCACCTCTCTTTTTCAACCCTGATGGTCAGCTTTGCAGATAACAGAAACTAATATAGCTGCTTCTTAGTGTAGCAAATATATTTCCTGTTGGTCTACACAAACAGAAAAATGGTAATTTTCCCATGATATCTGTGAGGGTAAAATTTTAGAACGTCAGTTTGACAAGGGAGAATAATAAACAAAAAGAAGGGAAGAAAGGACAGTGATACGTAAGGGGAGGATCATGGGCTACACATTCTTATATACAACTCTTGTTTCTCATGTTTTGTTTGTTTGGTTTCTATTTTTATCAGCCTGTTGCTTATGCTTTCTTAAATAGTGCTCCTGAATATGCAGACATTGCTTCCTTTAAACCGTACTGGGAAGCCTGACAGGAGGTTTACGAGGGGAGCAAAGACATGCAAAGTTGGTTTGTTTTCAATTTGCTTATTATTTAGTTCCCTCCAATTTTCGAAGACTGTGTATTTCTGCAATTCAGATAACTTCAAGTGTAAGTGCTGTGCTGTGTTCTTAACTTCTCAAACGCTTCTGATTTTGACACCAGTTGGAGGTGCACAGTTGCTTTACCTTATAACTGAATAAGTTATTTCTTCACTAGATCTGACTATAGGATAAGGGTTAACTTTGAGTGTCCAATTTTCATTAAGTCTGTAGTTCCAAGGTCCAGACCTAGTAATATAATTTATAAATTGTCCACAAATTCAATCTGATGACAGCTGTAGAAATTCAGCATTTCAAGAAGGCTTTTCTATGTCAGGAATTTCAAGGTCTATTCATAAACTCTATGTGTTTTTTTGACTGGCAATGAGAGTGTGATGAAATAAGGATGTGAGGAAGCAGGATGTAAGCAGCATCAACCAGTCAGAATTTTGTCCTATGTATAACAACACACAGGTTGCATATAATCAGGGTTAGGTTGAATTCCTAAGAAGGCTTATACACTAATTTAAAATGAGAGATTCGTACTTTTACTCATTCTTTAACCCTTACTTAATAGAACTGAGACAGAAATGATCCAGATTTCTGAAAAAATCCAGACAATTCTATTTTTGCATAAGAAATATGTTGACAATATTGATTATGTTGTGCACTTCATGATCTCCACTGCAGAACTATTTCACTCAGCTACAAGTGTCATTAAGGAGCTAACACACCTTCTGCACATGAGCAACACTAAGAAGTTGAATTTAACAAAGAATTATTAAGGTATTCCATCTCCCATAAAACTAACCTGTATTTTGTTGTACAGTATATTGTTTTATTTTTTTAAAAAACAGATTTAGGCCAAAATCCCAAAATATTTAATAATTTTTTGTAAGAATTCCTTTATCAGCTTAATCTAGTAACAAAATTCTAAGATGAAAACAACTTCAAGTTCCTTGTATAATTCTCCAGAATATAATTTCAATCATTAGTGAGTTCCTCTAGTTGCAAATTGAATTTTAGACCAGCATTACATTTCATCAGCAAAAATATCTCTTGCATGGTTTGTATGAGAACTCTGAGCACTTAAATTCAAATATTTATTTTTGACCATAAAGGCTTTGTTGGAATCTAGACCAAAGGAACCACTACTGTAAAACAGCTATCTTACCTCTGATGGATGTCCAGCTCTAACAAAAGTACAGAGTGGATCAAAAGCCCCTGTTCCACAAGCCAGAAGATGCGTTCTGTTGTATCGGTGAAGGACACGGATGTAATTTGCACATTCATCCTAGTTTACATAAAAAACAAACACAGGAAAATATCAGCATTTTTCTAAAAAAATATGTTTTTAAAATATCTCAAGTGCACTTAGGTAAAACTTTGCATACTGAAACTTTCTGTCCTTTTAAATAGAACATTTTAGTGCTCCCACATCATGCTAGTACCTCAGTGCCACCAAATTCATGGATGGACACTTTTGACATGAAAAATGTCAGTTTACAGCACTGATTTATCACAATTTATTTCAGGCAATTAGCCAGTTAGGAGTTATTAACTTATAAAACACACTTTTGTGCTTCTTTAATTTCAGAGATATTCTGCAACTCCAAATATTTGTTTTACTAAGTATTATTAGATGCACTAGACATTAGACTCAGACCATGAGATGTGAATAGTCAGCAAACAGCTTCCCTCTCAAGTTTACTAAATTTTATCTCAAGAAAAATTACACTTTTTCACTTACATTTTTTCCATAAGACCACTGCAGCATTAATTTCTTGTGTAATTAATTGCCAATCAATTTTTTTTTATGTTGTGTAGCCTCATGCTTTATCTGTTTCCACTGTTCAAACCATCCATTGAAGAAGAAATTATTCATTTCCCCCAGGGCAATAGCCTGGGACTCATTAGTGTATTTTCAGCTTCATAAATGTTACAATAAAAATTTTTCAAACATCCTTTTGAGATGTGGGGTCATTATCCTTCCTGTGCTAAACTAGAAATGGAAACAGTGAGGTAAAAGCATCCATTGATTTGGGGACTCCTGAGATTTGGTTTTACAGGGTATTTAACATTTTGCAATGATTTCTAAGCTTGGAACAAAATTTCTGCTCATTTCAATTAATTGCTCAACATTTCTGAAACTCAGACCGTGGGTTTTAAGGCAGTCACACCAAGTTTAAGAAGACAATTATAAAGGGATTAATCTTAGCTAACTTTAGCTGTTCTAAAATTTAGATATGTAATTTATGTTATTCTTCTAGGCTTTTTCAATAATCAATGAAGAAAATCAGACATCTCCAAAAGGCAGTTAATTCTATCCTTAAATGAATGTGTGAAACAGAAGGGAGGAATTTCCTTTTTGAAAACTGATGTCCTTCACTGATGACTACTGTAGTTTTCAGACTGCTATATTTACATGAGAACAATTCTGGGTCTTACTGACTGTCTGCAAGAACTTTGTGCCACAGAGAAAGAGTCTGCAACAGAACCATAGGCAGAAATCAGCTCTTGTAAATCCACCTTGGGTTCAAAACTAAGAAACCATCTTTCTTCTTTCTTCAAACCTTTGTGTCATTCAGTGTAAGTGTTCCAGCTGCTCCAACAAATAAATAAGGATCATAAGAAGATATCTCCTTTGCTACAAGATTCTCCTTAATCATTCATCTCGAACATGTATCATGCTAATTGAAAGAAGGAGGTAACCTACACTGATATGTAACCTTATGTGTAATTAAATATTATATATATGCAAAGGACATACCAACCTTGCAATATCTTACTTTGGAATTTCTTAATTCTTAACTAATTTATTCATTTTTTTAAAAAGGAGATTTGAAAAAAAAAAGGTCTTCTTTCATGTGGCATCCACATGGTCTCTCACCTGGAAAACATTTTTAGACCCTCTGGAAAAAACCTACTACTTGAAAAAAATTGAGAGAAGAATGAGTTGAGATTAGTAGGATGTCATCCTTTATACATGTGTCAGCACTCAAAGACAGAGGCATCCACTTTATATGTACTTTTCACAAACATTTGCTGACTAGTGATAGTAGAATTGTAATACACAGGGATTTTCTGATGCTTTGCAGTTTTTAAATAGATGCTTTACTGGGCGCTGATGTTGTTCCTCGTTCTCCCTCCCCTCCAAGTATGACCTTCCTGACTTATCCCTTCTGTTCTCTATCAGAGGTGGTCTGGTCTTTACTCCTTGGTTGCCTTTTTTATCCACATATGCCTGCAGCTCTTGATCTTAGTCTGAAAAGCACTGTAAAGGAAGAAAGATCTTAGGATTTTTTTTAAAAGGCCGAGTATTACACGTTTTATCTCCTATGCACCTTCAGAGAAATGCCTGAAATTTTCCACAGAAAAAACAGGATGAGGCAGATACCATATACAGAGAAAAGTCATTCCAAATGGCTAGACTTTATCATTCATAAACAAATGAAAAGGGTACTATCCTGGCAAGTGTCAGACAGTTAGGTATTGCTGCTGGCTGAGCTAATAATGTCCTGTACGCATAACAAGGAAGAGATACCTCAATCAGGGAACATTAAAGTAAGTTTTCTTCCTACTGTATTTATTAATTAAATGTTGTGGTTGTCTTTAGGAGGCTCTACAGATATATTATTAGACTTGTGGAATTTTATTCATCTGAAACTTCTTCGTGTGAAGGAATTAGTCATCAGTACAGAATTTGATTTCTACATCTGAGTGATCTCCAGTTCTGAAAAAATAATTGAAAGGATCAAAAGCTCTCACACCACAGGCCAGCAGTGTGTTTCCTGGCACACTGGAAAAGAGCAGGATTTTTTCTTTGACTTGATCTGAATTAGAACATTGTGACCTGAGCTTAAGACGACACACATGTTGTTAAAGACGAAGCTTTTCTAACTGTCCTGTTAAGTCTGTTACAAGCTCTCTGAAATTGTGTTTATGGCTACACTACTTACAGATTTACAGCTACAAGATGAACTGACAACTTATAAAGGTAGCAAGAGCTTATAAAAGTGGCCCGTTCTATCATATAGAAAGAGGGAGCAGAGAACACATGAAATAGCTCAACACAGATGCTTATTACAACCTTTTCAGTTCTACTAAAACTACTTCTACGCACTGAGTAACAGATCTTTTGCAAAGGAAATAAAAGAAGGAAACGACATGGAAATTAGCAAAAAGGTTTGAAAGAACACTGATGAATATTTTTTTTTCTGAAACTTTACACTGTGAAAAATAGCATTCAGAACTTAAGAAATGGAAAAAGGTTGATTTTAAGACATTATGCCATGAAGCCAATATTAGTTTATGGCTACAAAAAATGGAGATGAAAAGTAATAGAAACAGATTGCATTCTAATTTGTAGTCCTTTCATCTTGGCCAATTTAGCTTTCTTAATACTGAGCTTGCTAATGAAAATTACTACGTTTTTTCTGGAATGAATTAGTCTTAGTAATTCACATAGTCGTGAGGATCTAAATATTGTCTGGTATTACAATATTTCCAGCTTTTACAAGTTTACCATCTTTTTCTTAAAGACTAATCCTGGAGTCTTGTGATTATTTAAAAATTTTATGGTTTTCTTTTAAAAATCACAACTTTCTCAATGAAGAGAGAAGTGGGAAATATGAAGTTTTTAAAATTATCACAATCATTACAAAGCAAATATGAAGACATACAATAACAGACCAGATTACAAAAGATTTTGAATTTTAGGGAATTTCAAGAGTCCAAAGGGGGTACCTTGCTATTACATTGGAACAACAATACTTATTTCTGTATTTATATAACCCATATAATATTGTCAAAGTATCAGAAAATAAATCCCATCATGAAATGGTGAAGGAAAGATGACAGAACTTTAGCTGTGATAACAGCCTATGTTAAGTGGTAGTATTAAGTAAAGCTAAAAAAATATAGTTTTTGAATTCATTTTATATGACCGCAAGGTTTGGATAATGTAGAAAAATACCATTTTCAACCAAAGCCATCTGAAATTCTCAAGGGTGTAAAAGTATCCAGAAAAATGTAATGACTTTTTAAAATGCCCCAAAAAGGATCATTTCTAGGCCAGGTGAGTGTAAGGAGTATAGTATTACGTTGTATGACTGTGTATTATTATGCATTAATGTATCGTTACTGTTGTTGTTGTTGTTGTTGTTATTATTATTATTTTCCAATCTGGTTCATTGATTCGCTTGATGTGGACACTTCTCTTGCTTGTACTTCAACAAGAATCTTTATAGCTTGCTGATCTGCACTGGCAATATGTTGTGGTTATCATCAAGGCTGCCTGTTTGCTGTGTTCATGTGGGAAAACTCTGCATGCATCCTCCTATGTCCTATGTTCCTGTCGCTGTTGCTATAAAACTATCATCATTTTCTAATCTTTTGATACAGTGGTGAGCTCTGTCAGCTGTGGTATTTATTGGGTGTTGTACTTTCTTTGTGTTTATGAGGTGCAGATAATGAGCTTGGTGCACTGCAAAATTAGAGAACTCTCGTCCAGAAGAACTTTCATCCTGTGGTGCCAATGATATCAGCTGCTGTATGTCATTGAGCTTTCAGGTCTTTCCCCAGGAACTGATTACAGTCAAAACACCGAATCACAAGAACAGAAAAGTTTTGGGGCTCATTAAAACAGAATATTTTTATCAACATACCAAAAAAACTTATAGAACAAAACAAATTCTAATATATTTTATAAACACTAATATTTTAGCTGCTTTTTTGAAATGCGAATTTTAAAGATAGATTAGAATGGGAAAAAGTTTGAAAGGAGAAGGTATCCTATGAGCATGAAAAGAAAGGGAAATAGAAATAGGAAAGGAGAACTATTAAGGAACCTTCTTTGATATCCCCAGAACAAGAATTAGGAGAAAGTTCAGATGAACTAAAGTGTTCTTCGCCCATTTATGAGACATTTTGAAAGCAATTAAATTAATAATTTAGTGTGTTCAGAGTAGTTACAAGTTTTTAAACTGTAACACTTAGATTTATATCTGTGCTTTGATCTCCTGAAGTTTAAGGATGCCTTGTTTTGGATCAGCTACTGGTGTAATTAAAGTACATTTGATTTTTAATTAGTGATACTTACAGCATCTCTTCCTTTAATTATGCATTCTTCCACCTGCAGAGGTGTACTAGACCAATGGATCTGAGGAAAAAAAAAACCCAGACATTTATTCAATTGAGAGTCTGATCATGTCAATCCAACTTTTCCACTATTTTTCATAAGTGAAAGACCTATAGAACAGAATTATAGAATCCTAGAACAGCCCAGATTGGCAGGTACCTTGAATGATCATCTGGTCCAACATTTCATGGGAAAGCGAGCCTAGATGAGATTATCAAGCACCCGGTCCCATCACATTTTTAAAACCTCTGATGATGGAGACTGCACTATATCCTTCAGGAGGTTGTTTCGGTGGTTGATTGTTCTCATTAAAAAAAAAAAATCTTCATTACCTCCTAGTGTAACTTGTACCCATTGCCCCTTGTCTTCTCCCTGTGGCTCCTTGTGAAGACAGAGCTTACGTCTTTCTTTTAGCTGCCCTTTAAATACTGGAATACTTTTATGAGTTCCCCTTAAAACTTCTCTCCAGGGAGAAAGGACCTTCCTCCTTCTATCTTTCCTCATAGGGCAGGTTCTTCAGCCCTTTGATCATCTTTGTGGCCCTCCTTTGGACCCTCTCCAGTTTGTCCACATCTTTCTTGAATAATGGGGATGAGAACTGGACACAGCTCTCCCAGTGAGGCCTGACAAGCACTGACCACTCTTGTTCCCATGAAGTGGGATGACCATGCCAGTATCTCTGCTAATAACACCCTTGGGAATGCAGCCCAGGGTTCCTTTCGTCTTCCTTGCTGCCGCGGAGCACTGCTGACTCGTGTTCCATTTGTCGCCCACCAGGACCCCCTGGGTTACTTTCAGCAAGGTTGCTCCCCAGTCACACCGAGCCCAGCCTGTACGGGGCTCTTTGGTTGTGTCTTTCCAGGTGCATGACTTTGCACTCGTCTTTATACTTGGCTCTTCATACCATATACACAATTTTTGTTGTAAGTTATAAAGATTAATCAAGTTTCTGTTAAAATTTGAACAGCTCTCAAGTAACATATTCCAGTTCTATTTTTAAATATCAGTAAAATTTACAAGAAGGTTAGAAATACTTTTGATGAAACATAACTGGTTTTCTTTGGGTAACTCAGCAAACAATACTAGTCAACAGAATTTAAAAGTAGTTAATGTATGGAACATTATATACAAATTCAGTAGAAGCATCTCTGCTAAATTGTCAGTGACTTTCAGCATGAAATATTATTTTTGAACTACTGATTTCCTGCTTTAAGTGACACTTAGGAAAGAAAACGGTTTTCAGTAAAGCTAATGAGGGTCAGCAAATAACCTCATGGGAGTAGGAGCAACTCTTCACAGTCAATTACTAGAAGTGAAGCCAGATTACAGAACTGAGATTTTTTTTCAGCTACTTACTGTAAAAAATTTATGTTTTCTTCCAGATGCATGACTAGTTTAGATGAAAACAATGTTAAAAAATGACTGAGCAGACTAGAATGATTACTTCATTTCTTAGAAACTTTAAAAGTGAAAACAAATACATATTTACTCCACTAATATCAGGCTTAGCGGAAACCAACTAAATATCAAAAAAATGGACGTCATAATTAAGACATTTTTTCCAATAGGCTAGTCATAAATTTTTCTTCTATCTATAAAATATTTTAAAATTGAATTATTCTTCTGCTAGGCTTTTTTTCCTCTATTTTTACTTAGTTTTCTTGTAATAATTCTAACCCAAGAAAATCTGGGGATAAATTATAAGAAAAGTAAATTGCAAGAAAAGTGAGCATAGTTTATAAATCCCGGAGGCCTAGTGCTTAAAGGCAAGAGGTCAGCTGTAACTTATTCTTGTCAACTTCAGCAGCCTGTTAGTGTTTATGTCTTAGTGCCTGAAGCAGATGACCTATGTTCAGACACTATCTAAATCCTTAAAGGAACCTAAGATTAATCAGAATATTTGTTTTCAATCAGATGGTCTTACAGTCATCTATGTATGCTCAGAACTAAGTCTCCCCTAGTCTCTATACTGCTGCTGTGTAGTCTGGGGAGGTACCTGAACTCTGCTGAACTCATGTGAGGGTACTCATCCAGTCACCCTGGTCAGATCTTTGCTGGTTCATCCAATGCAACGCTCAAGGCCCACAGTCATTTACTTTACTCACTGGTCAAGGATTGAATAGGCAACAGTCTCTCCATAACGCAAGAGCCTAGAATTTAGATGTGAAATCTAGCATCTCCTGAGCTTAAAAGTTATGATGTCACAGCTTCCACTTCCCAAAGAGATATTCTGACTAGGCAGGCTGAAATGTGAGCTTTTGCCCGTATCATGTGTAGGTGTCTGTTAGAAACAGGGAAACCACAGGGGGAATAAAACATTTGACTCTGTAACCTAATATTAAATATTTTGTGTAGCAGATTGTTTTTGTACCTGGATACTTAGTCCTGGTGGTATTGAAAATATTTTAGATGTACATTTTCCCCTTAAGACATACTGAATTAAATGCATAAAGAGAATCAAGAGAATAAAGCCAAAGAGGTAACACAGTGTCTGCTTTTTCTGAAATGTTGAAAAGGAAAAGCAGCTGCAATATAAGAAACAAGAATTTGGTCTATAGCTAGAATTATAGAATGAATCATAGAGTCAGTGAATGGTTTGGGTAGGAAGGGACCTTTAGAGGTCATCTTGTTCCAACCTCTCTGCTGTGGACAGGGACACCTTCCACTAGACCAGATTGCTCAAAGACCCATCCAACCTGGCCTTGAACACTTCCGGGGAGGGGGCATTCACAACTTCTGTGGGCAACCTGTTCCAGTGTCTCACCACCCTCATCATAAAAAATTTCTTCTTTATGTCCAATCTAAATCTACCATTTCAGTTTATAACCTTTGTCTATTGTCCTGTCACTACAGGCCGTGGTAAAATGTCTCTTTTTTTCTTAGCAGTCCCTTTTAAATACTGAAATGCTGCTTTAAGGTCTCCTTGGAGCCTTCTCATCTTCAAGCTGAACAACCTGAAGCTGAACAGGCTCTCTCAGCCAGTCCTCATAGCAGAAGTGTTCCATGCCCCTGATGATTTCCGTGGTCCTCCTCTGGACCCACACTAACATGTGCATGTCTGTCTTGTACTGGGGGCCCCAAAGCTGGATGCAGGACTCCACGTAGCATCTCAGGAGAGTGAGCAGCGGGGCAGAATCCCCTCACTCACCCTGCTGGCTATGCTTCTTGTGATGCAGCCCACAATATGATTGGCTTTGTGGGCTGGAAAAATACATTGCTGAGTCATGACCCAATTTTTCATCCACCAATATACCCAAGCTCTTCTCTGCAGGACTGGTTTCAATCCATTCATTACCTAGTCTGTACTGATATTAGGGACTGCCCCGACCCTCATGCAGGACCTTGCACCTGGCCTTGCTGGACTTCGTGATGTTTGCATGGGCCCACTACTCAAGCCGATCAAGGTCCCTCTGGATGGCACGCCTTCCCTCTAGAGAATCAACTGCACCACTCGGTGTTATCCACAAACTTGCTGAGGATGCACTCAATCACACTTTCTCTGTTGCTGATGAAGATATTAAATAGTCTTGGTCCCCATACAGGCCCTTGAGGGACACAATTTGTTACTGGTTTCTGCTTGAATGTTGAGCCATTGACTGTAGCTGTTTGGACATGGCAATCCAGATAGTTCCTCATCCATCTAATAGTCCATTCATCAAATCCATATCTCTCCAATTTAGAGGTAAGAATGTTGTGGAGGACCAGATCAAAAGCCTCTACAGAAGTCAGGGTAGATGACTTCCATAGCTATTCCCTTGTCCATTGATGTAGCCTTTCCATTACAGAAGACTACTAGCTTGGGCAGGCATGATTTGTCATTGGTGAACCCATGCTGGCTGTCATTAATTATCTCCCTGTCTTCCGTATGTTTTCAGATGTCTTCCAGGAGGATCTGTTCCATGATCTAAGGAGAAGCAGGGGATGTGTGCACAAATACCTTGCAGAGGAGACAGAGTGCTTTGCTTCCTGAGTGAATTGCTCTAAACACAAGGCTAATGTGTAACAGAAGTTACTCTCTGTCACTATATCTACCACTGCTGCTAGGTATCTGCTTTCCAAAGCAACTCCTGCACGAATCCTTCTCCAAAAGAAGCCCTTGTTCTGTGTCTGTTCAGCCACATGTGTATTCCCTATTGGAATATTTATCATGGTTTGTCTTAGCACAAAAAGGCTTAACAGAAGGAATAAGAAAGGCAGACACCTCTGTACCTTTTGTACAGTTTGTGCAGAGATGTAGAAATCTGTCTTAGATGCTCATAGCAAATTGCCTACCTCTAAGGCAAGTATGGACTACTTAGGCTAGTTGCCTAAGAATATGGGTCTGAACTATGGTTTCAGTAATACATAGGAGTCTGAAGAAGCTTTTCTAAGCAGAAATAACTTTTTAGGTCTCATAGCTTTTATGAAGATTATGAGGTTTAACATAAACAAGCCAGTCACAAGTGGTGTTCCCCAGGGCTCAGTTTTGGGTCAGGTCTTGTTCAACATCTTGATCAACGATCTGGGTGAGGGGACTGAGTGCTCAGTAAGTTTGCAGATGACACTAAGTTGGTTGGGAGTGTCGATCTGCTCAAAGATAGGAAGGCTCTGCAGAGGGATCTGGACAGACTGGATCAATGGGCCGAGGCCAATGGTATGAGTTTCAACAGGGCCAAATACCGGGTCCTGCATTTGGGTCACAACAACCCCATGCAATGTTACAGGCTTGGGGAGGAGTGGCTGGAAAGCTGTCTGGCAGGAAAGGACCTTGGGGTGATGGTCAACAGCCAGCTGAACATGAGCCAGCAGTGTGCCCAGGTGGCCAAGAAGCCCAACGGCATCCTGACTTGGATCAGGAATAATGTGGCCAGCAGGAGCAGGGAGGTGATCGTGCCCCTGTACTCGGCACTGGTGAGGCCACACCTGGAGTACTGTGTTCATTTTTGAGCTCCTCAATACAAAAAGGACATTGAGGTGCTGAGGCATGTCCAGGGAAGGGCAACGAGGCTGGTGAGGGGTCTAGAGAACAACTCTGATGAGGAGCGGCTGAAGGAGCTGCGGCTGTTTAGCCTGGAGAAGAGGAGGCTGAGGGGGGACCTTGTTGCTCTCTACAACTACCTGCAAGGAGGTTGTAGTGAGGCAGGTGTTGGTCTCTTTTCCCAAGTAACCAGCACTAGGATGAGAGGCAATGGCCTCCAGTTGCATCAGGGGAGGTTTAGATTAGATATTACGAAAAATTTCTTTCCTGAAAGAGTGGTCAGACATTGGAACAGGCTGCCCAGGGAGGTGATGGAGTCCCCATCCCTGGAGGTGTTTAAAAAACGTGTAGATATGACACTTCAGGATATGGTTTAGTAGGAATGGTGGTGCTGGGTGGATGGCTGGACCCGGTGGTCTTAGAGGTCTTTTCCAACCTATGATTCTATGGTTCTATGATTAGATTTTGATCTCTTCAAAACCATTTTAGACTAGAGATTAAAAACTCCTCTGCATGTCAGATTTTACTGTCATACCAAGTTTCAAATTTCAATTTTACATGCATCTCGGGGTCTAAGCAGAACAGACAAAAATATGTATAGTAAAATATGTTCTGCAAAACATAAAAAATAATATTTTATTGTTTTTAATCTAGAAATCATTATGAGGATTTCTTAGCTCAGTTAAAACAACTGAGAAGAGCTGCTCAGTCTGTTATGATCATCTGCAAAGAAATCTGTAGTAATTGGCTCAAGATAGCAATACTTCACTAAGGTTTACTTACTGTACCTAATCATATTTGTGTAATTATTGCTGTTTTACTTAACTAGAATAACACAGGACGTGTCTGCACTGCGTGGAAATCCAGATATTAACCACTTGTAATGGTAGCCTTTAACATGCCATATATTGTTTTTCCTGATATTTATGCTTCAAAGTTTTGACAACAATCAGCTTTAACTTTGAATTGATTCTTTGCTAGGATTACAATCTTTTGGCAAGCTGTCAATAAATATTGTTGGGAAATTTTTGTGTGCATCTAGATTGCAATAACTTCATACTAACAAACATTTCACTGGTCTGCATGCTTGGGATGATTATTGGCTTGGACATAATCTTTCAAAACTTTTCACCCCTGCAGGTTATTGTGAAGTAAATTTTTAAGTTGCTCATTTAGAAATGTTTTCTCATCTTGCACCATAATATTATCATCCTTGAGACCTGGATGATGTAATTTTATTGCTGTATTTAAAAGACAGGGAAAAGCTACTTTTAAATGTACTCCTCATGGGAAAAAATATAATTATAAGTCTGCATAGACAACAGCTACTGTGAAAATTCAGATAGGGAGAAAACTTTAATTGGAGATGGAATACTAATTAGTATCTCCAAACAGCTTTCATATTCAGTCACTAACCTCAGAAAACTGTATACCATGTCTAATGAAAACTAATTTCAAGAAATTGTATGAGCTTTGTAGCACTTCAGACCAAAACAGACTACTGTGTGACTGGTCTGAACTCTAGTAGGTGACAGAGCAATTAAGCAATTCAGCTACCCCACCCCTGGTTTAAGTTAATAAATAGTGCTTAATTAACACATAACTTGTGTCTGGCTGAAGCACAAATTCTGCGAAAATATCTAGTTATGACTGGATATTGTATATATGCATCAACAAATATATAGCCACCTTGCCTCTTGGAAGGTAATTCCAATGGATAATCAAACTCACCAATAAATTACATGCTTCTTATTTCAGTGTGAATATATATACATTCCTACACAGTACTCAAAGGAGATACAAGTAAACCCTGCTCTAGCAGACTTGTGTTCAGCCCGCTCTGAAGTGGAAATATAGCTAGCTTCACTAAAGACAGGATCTATTATGCAGGCTCTATAGTTTAATACAACAGAGACATAAATCCTAATCTGGAGATAACTCAGATTGAAAAAAGCACATTGAAACCAGCCTGCAAAAGCCTGTTTACAGAAGTAGGAAGACTTCTCTTCAGAGCAATTCCTTCATAAGCCCTTTGAGGCAGAAGCTAGGAAGAAAGACTAGCTATAAGGAGTTTGTGGACAAATAGGAAGTGCAGTTTATTTTCACTCTGACAAGAGAAGAAAAGTGGAAACAGAGGTCATCGTTCTCTGTGAGCTGTTAGATCGGTGGTGGTGGCATTGGTTCAAGTTTGCTGTCAACAAAGATCTGCTCTGGCACCAATTTCAATGAGTTGAAATGCTTTTTAAAATAAATTTGGCACCACTTATCAAAGAAAGTTCTGTATCAATGTGTTAGATCGTTACAAGCCTTAAAGACTTTGGACCAAATCCTAAATACGTGTAAAGTTCGATTCCTAACGTGGTGTCAGAGGGAATGAGATCTTACGGAAAGCAACGGTCACATGGAGGGTAACTCCAAAGCTTTGGCTTTACACAGGGTTTCAAGTACTTCTCTAGCTTTAGTTCTCTGTAAATATTGATCTCCACACTTCATATTCTCCCTTATTCTTGCTACTGTTAGGGCATTATTCATATAGAAACCAAAGTGCATGAGTAACTTTGTTTCAAAAACTTATGGTAATATATGTTAAAAAACCTAAGCAAGAAAATTTCTGTGTAATTTCTGTGTATTATAAGACAGATACAAAGAGTACAAAAAAAAGCTGCAGACTGGGCAAAGGAAAGAAAATTAGACCAATGGAGAAGCAGAACTCTTTGTCCAAGATGACATGAAAATTCCATGCCACAGGTAAGAGCTCAACCTGAACCTCTGGATTCCCCAGCCAATGCAAGAATGGAAGTAGTAGTTATCTTCCCCGAAAGATTTTTCCTATTTTGTATGTATCTTTACCGAGTGTGAAAAATGGTCAGGATAATACAAGCTTAATACAGTGTTAGTAGATATTTACAAAAACTCCTAACAGCTTATGTGAATAAGGCGTAATCTACCCTTCTGAGTGCTGCTTTGTTTTTGAAAGCTGAAGACAATTGAAATTTAAGGAAAAATGTGGTCTATTAAATGCAGATTTATAGGATGCATACCTAATACTAATCACAGGATTTTTCTGGAAATGCTGGATTACTTTGGCAGTCAACAGGTCTCAGTGCAAAAGCATTTTGTGTTCACTCAGCATTTTGTTGTTTTTCTTTTGGGGGTCTTCTAATAGGCTTGCTAGAACTGAATTACTGGGTCATTTTACAGCAGAAAGGATACATCTCTGTCTGGGAATGGGCTTTACTTTGGTTATTAGAGAACATATTCATATTCGATTGTGGAAAAAGGGATGGCAATGATTTAAACCACAGAAACTGTGTTCTAGAACACAGAAGACAAAAAAGATCTATGCAAATCTGCCCCAAAGCTACCAACTTTATGAAACATCTTTTTTCCAGCTAGTGACTCATCCTGGTTACCAGAGAGAGAACAAAACCCAGGAACTGGCCTCCACTCTTATACTTTCATTAGGTTATAACCGATATTTTAGATTAATTAAGCTAAAGTCTTCCATCTGAAAGAAAAGGTCAAAGGTTAACAAACACATAGTTAAAGTAAGATTAATGGAGAGCTTTGGTAGCAATGAAATAACCAGTCTCAATTCCAGGAACTTCCCACAGTGTACCTCAGTAATTAAGCTCTCATGTAACAGAAATATCTCATTCCACACTTCAGCTGATAGTGCTGTGAGACAGTCATGTTTTCCCTAGCTATCACTGAATGAGATCTGTACTGAGTGAACACCGGGAAGAGACAAAAGGATCATGACATTTGTATTTAAGGAAGTCCCAGTGAGGTCATGTTTCTAAACATGCTAGGTCAAGCTCAGTTTCTCATCTTTTGCACATCATAAAAGCAGGCAAGCAGGCAAGAAAAGCTTCCTTTAATTTGTCATACTCTGCATGCAGGTCTCAAAACAGAGAGTATGGTTTCAGAGTAAATGGCTGTTCGTTCATTTAAAAACAAGAAGGAGTGCAATGGACTTCCAAAGTGTGTCCAGATGGGACAATGGTTGTTGCACAGAAGTGTAAAGTGCTCTATCCTGTCAAGTTTCCTCACATAGATTTACTGCCAAATGGGGAAGAAGAGAGGGAGAAAAAAAGCCTTTTTTGTAGAAACAATTGCTTGCTAAATGTTTTCATATCCCTGAGATCTAATATCACAGGACATTAATAATTTTTATCAAATGGGAAAGGTGTTAACTCATATCTCACTGTGGAGGAGCAAAGCTCAGTATGTAACATTTCTCTCTGAGGAGTTAAAATATTATATTTTATTTTTTTAAGCACAGATAAATTCTCACATGGTCTCTCTGGGCACATCTGTTTCCCCATATATAGAAATGCCTTTCCCAAACTGTTTATAAAAAGGATAAATCATGTTTTATCTGTTCACAGTAGAGGAACATGCTAATGACAGTTGGAGATGATAAACAAGGTTGCTTATGGTCAAGTTGACCAGAGTGTTGGCATGAGAATAGTGGTGTTCACTTACAACAAGAGAGCAGAAAAAACAGAATTTGAAACATCAGTGGTCATTGCAGTATGAAAATCAAGAAAAATCATATTTCTCCTGAGCAGCTTTATTTGTTCACTTTTTCATTCATTTATTAATGTGAGAATTTCAAAAAGTAGCTAAGGAAAACACAGAAGTATTTCAAGACATCATTTACCCAGAGTCAATATGTTTGAGGCAGAAGCAATGTTCCTCCAGCTTCCATTGCTATCCAGGCTTCCGTTCCTACCTGCCAAGGGCAGAAGTGAGTAAGGAAGCCAAGGCTCACATCAGCTCAAACTCTGGTGTCTCAACTTCAATTGCCAGTTTGTTAATCAGTTGTGGTTTCCACGATGTACCAAGCTCTCTGGCAGGATTATGACTTAAACCACCTTTCTCCCACAGACCACTGAGTAGACTTCAAATACCACTCTCAGTCTCTACTTAACAGCAACTCTGCCTCAAAGCCGATGCAAAACCCTGCTTCTAAAGAAGGCTAAAAATTAGCTGCGTGCTTTATGTTGCTATTAAATACCTCTTCTGAATTATGTGTTAAATTTTTGATATTTTTTTTAATGTTTTCTCTGTTGCTGTGTAAAAGTCCCCCACAAATATCAGGGAGAAATTATTCCTTGATAATAGAGTGGACATACAGAAATCAAGTAAGTGCTAAGTGTGAGGTGCTCTAAACATCTGTAAACATGCTGAATAACAGTGATAAATAGCTACATGTCCCACAGGTCTCTTCACCTAGAGTGACCCTCATGGATTATTACCAGGAAAAAAATGGTAATTAATGTACTTTTCTTAAATATAAACATGAGCTTAAAATTCACGTGCAAAACATCTGCAAAAACTCCTTTATCTCATTTCCAGTCATGCAAACTCTGATATTCCATGCTACACGTCATGGCACAAAGTGACGAATATATACAGCTTTTTACTCCACCTCTCGGTAGTTGTCGCTGACTCGATCCAAACTGAGGGAATACAAGAGGTCTCTTCCTCCCACGAACAGTCGCTCTTGATACTCATCCAGCAGCATTATATGAAGACCAAGATATCCAAATGGGCTATGAAAGACTGACGTCCTGTTTAAATCCCAGAGCTCTGAAATAAAATCAGAGTGTGCGTGATAAATACCAAACAGCTTAGCTTTCATGGCTTCATGTTCATATCCTCTTAGGGAACAAGGCAAAAAGTTGTGGGACATTAAAATGCTAATCATATAATCTTTGAGTAAGAAAGAGACTCAAATCACCTGGGAACAATTTTCAAAATGAGCCGGCTCTCCAGGAGGTTTGAATGCGAATCTTTACATCATAATCTTTATGCTCCAAGTATCATGAGATGGGGATGAAGAGAAATAAGTTTCCTCCTTAACATTTTCTGAAAGGGAAAAACTACTGCTTAGGACATCAACTGCTAATGGGAAAAAATGAATGTACTGATGGAAACTAGAAAACTTACAGGAAATTGTTGTCTCCTTGTCTTTCCCTCAGGCATGTCAAACTGCAGGTTTTTATTGTACGTACAACATTATTCTGGTTTTGCTTTTTTGAAGGGATGCGGTTGCTAGTTTTAAGCCTAACACTGTCTCCACTCAGTTCACTTAAAATATTTCCTCTAAATTCAGTGGGAACAGTATGAAATCTGTAAAATACATATTCATCGTTTTCCGGGTAATTACTGATTTTGTCAAGAAATACACTGACCAGACAAGGAGAGCTAAGGCTTAGCTGCACATAATCCAAGCTAAAGTCACTTCCACAGAGAAAGGGAAAATCATCCTGGGTAATGTTGCAGAAACTTGGAATCAGACCTAAGGAAGGAGGAAAGATACAAGCACAGGGGTCTTTCTGCACTCTTGAGCAGATGGTGCAGAGCACAGCATGGCTCACAGCAGGCCAGAGAGGCTGAAAACCATTTTGCTGTTATGAAGCATCAAAAGAAGTCATTACAAAGAGTACCTTAGGACTGTCTGCAAAGCAGCGGAACTGGGACTAGGGGAAAGGAACTATATTCCTATGCCTATGTTGTGGTGAACTGTTTTATTTTGAAGAAAGAAAAATCATTCTTGGTAAAAGCAACTAAATTGTTTTTAGCTTATGCTCACAGCTATCCCTAAGCATAATTTTTCCAATTTTTTGGATGTGGCCCAGCAGATGATGCTGGGAGAAGTGGGATTGTCCCAGAGCTAATGAAAACAAATGGGCCGTCATCCATTTTGGGGTGGAGGTTCCAGTTTTTGTGCCATACCAGCAGTTATGTTCACTCGTCTATGCAGCACCTTCTCAGCCACATAGAGGCCACAGCTGGTCTTCTGCAAGGGGACTGGTCCTAAATATCAGAGAAAGTCCATGCACAGGTCTATCACTATGGCATCCACTTGGAATGCCTTATATGACATCCATATATGCTGTGATTTTCAGAAATTGATATGCATCTTTAACCTGAGAATGCAGCCTCGTAAGGTATCGAAATACTAAACGACCAAAATTCATAATCACTATTACAAATTTGTCCTATGTTCCCTGAGAAAAGGGTGTTCCAAACCAATGAGATTTAAATTCCATATTACAATATGAATTTATCTTACCCACGAAAAGGTTTAGCATGACCATTTTACCTTATGAGATATCTTACTTATATCCTAAAGTATAGAAAAGAGAACAAATATTTTGAGCCAAGGCAAGAAATTTAGTATTCAGTGAGGATATTTATTTACTCTAACAAAATTGCCACAATTTCTTTTTCTTTTAAATAGTTATTTATATTGTGCACATGATGATAAGCGAACTTAATAATAGGAAAATATGTTTTGTTCCATTTGTCGACTAGGTTTGTTTCAAGTCAACAGAAGCTGAAAGCAACTAGTTTCTTAAAGCTCTTTCCCTAGATGATAAAATTTCTGTCAAAAGTTTCTTACTAGAAAATGAGTTTCACAACTGACTTCTTCCTGAGCTGTCTTCAAAAATAATCTATTGATTATATATCTGTGGACAATAATGTTAATATCCAGGCTTTCCATAATATTTTTTAACAGTAGAGTTCAAAGTACTTTGTACATGGATGTGATTGGCGTCACTTAACAAATGGGAAAATTAAGTCACAGAGAGGAGCATCATGATGGACAGAGCAAGTCTTTATTGTCTAAGCTTTGCATACTGGCCAGTGAACATGCATACATTCTTTGACTGTGATACACTCAGCACAGTACTGCATAGGAATGTGGAAATGGTGCTTGCAAAGTAAGCTTCGCTCGCCAAGAAAATCCATCAGATTGCTGTTTCAGAACATTGCTTGTTTGTGATCAGCCTAGAAAAGGAATGAAAGCAGAACTAGAAATACTATTTTTGTCCTAAATAAAGCCACTTTTTATTTTCAAGAATATAAAACATTCAATATATTTGAATTTTGAGTCAGTCCTGGAGTTAAAAGAATTGCATTTTAAATTCCAGTTTAATTTAGCCACAAAAGGATACTGTGGCAGCTTCCCCCAGTTTATTTCCATGTTGTTCTGAAGGCAAATTTTTCATAAATGAGACAATATTTCTTTACATAGATTAGAGATATTACTCTAGTGTTCTCAATGCGAACACAGGGCATGATGAGCAGTCCTCTACCTGATCATGTACCCTGATGACTACTCAGATAAGACTCTGTCCAGCCAGATACACCTGCAACTCTCATTGTCTTAAATGAAAGCTTAGAAAATTAAACAGCTTTCAAGATCAAACTTGTGAAAAGGGATATTTCTAGGACTACCTCCAGCAAAGCTATACAGGCATGGTTTTGCCATGGGTATAGAGATAAGAACAGAATTGCACCTGACATCTGGAAGGGCTGGAAAACACCGAGCAGTGGGACCTGGGGAGAAGTTTTGTTACTGAAACACAAATGTACTGGTATTATATAGTTCCTTTGAAAGGTACTAGCATTTCTGGACATTGTAGGATATCTGAGCTATTAGGATAGCGTAAGCAAGTAGGATACAACACCTTCTGAATGTCAGGAGAATGGGTGGGGTACTCGGAGTCTAAAATGGCACTAAATCCCTGTCATTTCTAAGCAAGTGAATCTCACCATGATCCAGCTTGATGTAAATGACCCAGGTTTTGAAGCAGTAGAACTTCATTCATGCAATATTATGCCCCTTCAGCAGAGCTAGTTGGCTTTGATATAGCACTACATGATTGCATCTGTACAACTTCCAGACTTGAGCTGCTGCAGACACAGGATACACATCCTTCACACTCATCTAGTGAATTATTAGTTCATAGATCATTGTATTCTGCAGGGCTGAGTTACCCTCAGTCTTTGAAATCAAAACACAATTGGGACTGAGATACCGAAATTCAAAGCTTAAAGCAACTTTCATGAAAATCTACTCTCAAGTACCTTGAAGAATCTTGCATTTGCAAGTGTCACCTTGTGACTCTAGACTCCTCAACGTGTTAAAAGTTGTGCTCCTGCTAAGGCTTACATCCTTAATTTGAAAAATTCAGTTTCTACATCACACCTAAACTTGAGCATAACCCAAAAAGAGATTGTTTTTCTACCTAATAGTAGTATTTTATAGCTACATTTATGCTGAGCACATCTAGCACACTTACGAGATCAGGTGCAACTGCAATTTTCTTCGAGAACCTGGCCAGAGAAAATATAGCACTGCTAAATATTTTTAAAATATTCTAGTGGCTAAATCGGTCACCTAAGGAATAGCAGACATGAGTTTAATTTCCTTTTCTAAATGGATTGAAACCCAGATCGTTCTCTCTCCATAAGGAGGTCTAATCTCAAGCTATTAGCTACTAGATTGGCAGGGAAGGGTGGATGCTTTCTCCATTTCCTGTTGAAGCTGTGCAACAAAATATTCAAACTTCAGGAAGAATGAACAAGCAGTAGCATGACCCTAATTTAGTAGTTAAATTGCTTTTCTGGGAAAGAAGTTCTGGCTCTATTGCTCAAAATAGTCTACGCATTTTATATTAAACAGTAAGTGGACAGAGTATATAAATTGTTCTAACACATGGACTAGAAATCCTCAGCTCCTCTCTCACATGGGAATGGCTACAGATTTCAGCTGAGTTAAATCCTTCCTTTCACTGAGTTTCTATAGATTTTTGTGACAAAAAGCCCTTGCTCTATAAAGATTTTGTGTAAAGAAATAAAAAGCAAGAGGAAAAGAGGATGAATTGTTCAGGCAGAATATATTGTCAGTGCTCAACACACAAGACAAGAGAGAAAAGACCATTCCTACTGCTATCTCTTCATAAAAACAGATCTTCATGTTGCCTCTCTGTACTGATCCCCAAATTTGAGAAAATGTTATTCAAGTTTCATCCTGTAATATTTTACCATTTTAATATAAAAGCTCAACACCATAACTAAAACCACGCCACTACAGTACAAACAATGTTTTACTCAACAAAGGAAGGACTGCTTCAATATTTACGTATTCCTACATGGCACTTCACTTACTCGTGAAAACCTTAAAGCAAGTCTTGGCTGCCAGATTACATTTCATAAGAGAATAAACCTTATTTCTTGCTTTTTTAAATACCAAGAACAAACCTGAAGGTTTTTTATCTGTCTGTCAGATTGCTGGCAAATATTCAGACTGATCTTGCTTACCACAGTTTTTCTTATAGCACTTCTAATTTGGTGAATATCCTCTTTGACAAGATGCATTCTGTTAGCCATTTGCCAGCAATGATGTTAATTATATTCATAATAGCTGATTTCTTGAATATTTTAATGATCAGTATGTAATTCTTTCTTACTTCTAAGATTGTGTTAAAAAAAGAATGAAGTCACCCTTTTAATATATTGATATTTTTTAGATATAAAAGCTCAATAACAAAGGCATGCTTAGAACATTAAATGCAAAAATCTCATTGCTGCTCCACAGCAGGCAGAGTATAGTGAGATCTTATAACAGGTTCTTAGAAATTAGGCACATGGTGAGTAAGATACAACTTTGAACCTTGAATATAGACAAATATCACTAGAGTTGGATTTCTTTTTCTCAGGGAGTGAAAAAGTTGCAGTTGCTCTTGCTCTGTTTTTCATAGCATTACATCATCACAACTGCACAAGTCAATTGCTTTTGCCCTTTTTTGCCCTCATAAAAATCTTTGATTCCCCTTTTACATTCTACAGAAATATAGTCTCACCTCCCACACTACTTCACTCTGCAGAACATTCTTCCGGCAAAGATGGTTTCCAGATGCAGGGCACTGACAAAGGAGTCCGGCACTTTGAACATGTTGAATACCTAAGGAGCGTCTCAGTTCTGTTTTACAGGAGGAGGTAACAACTGGGGTTGCTATCTGTCCCCGTCAATAACGTAAAAGACCACAGATACAAAGTCTAGGTAATATGAACACCTGAATGACATTGTATGATTCCATTTATGAGCATAGTCATGGAATATAAATATTACAGTGGAACAAGTTTTATAAGAATTTTGTGAGCCTTATGTAATTTCAATTAATTTAGCTTTTTGCCATATAGCTGGTAAATGATAACCAACTTCTGCTTATATGTGACAAGAAAGGAAGAGAAACAGAAAGGAGGAAAAACAGTAAGGAGACACAGGGGAGAACCTGAAATATCTGTGACACAGTTTATGAACTACAGGTTAATAGTAAGATCAAGCAATGCAAGTATGTTTCAGTTTTAAACCACCAGTACTTCAAGACAGTTTACTATTCAAGGGTACTCCAAAGAGTCATCCATCACAAGGACTAAAATATAATCTTACAAGTGGTTGGATCTTTCTGACAAGGTTAAGACCTCTAACTGGCAATATTCCATATAAAATTGGTAAGAGAAGGCCAAAGTTTTCTTCCCTGAGAAAAAAAAATAGAGGTGAAAACTCACCCCAAAAATCTATGTTGCTGAATAAGAGCTAATGCATTAGCAATTTTTACTCTCCTGTGCTCACAGTCGTCAGCCATCTATGTTGCTGCAAAAATAATTATAGACACATGATAGCAATTTCTTGATAGCGGAAAAGGATACACTAACTCAGGTGAAACAGAAACCAACTGAACCAGCTGAGCAATGGTAAAGGGGACAGAGTAAATTGGCCAGAGATGGCTGAAGTCAATGTTGCCGCATGAGGTTTGCTAACAAAATCTGAGCCAAGAATTTTAAAGGCAGAATTAACTGCAAATAGCAAACGAACTAAAAAAATCTTGGTAGTGGTAATGCTGAAAGTTGCCACTACATTTTTAAAACACGGTTCTTAAGATATTTTAGTATCTTATTTGGGGAACATGAATCAGTAGGAGATAAACATAAAAGGCTGGGAGGGAGGCTGAAGTCTGAACTTTCACCGCTTGAGGTTTTATCTGTGTGGCTGCCAGGCAGATGCCTCAGAAACTTGGCAGGGTAGGAGACAGAAAGCAAAGTCTAGTAACGACAAGTAAAAACCCATGAGTCCATAACTACTCTCATATGATCCAACCTCTGCTCTTAACAGCAGGTGAGTTTGGCTATCTAGCTATATTTGGAGAATGTAATTGGCTTCATGAAGTGATCTGGTGCAGCAAAGTCCATGAATAATTTTGTTTGTTTGGTGCTCTTCCTCTGAATGTGCAGATCTCGTGATGAAGTTTAAATTATAGTGAAAACTTCAAACAAAGAACTTTCCCTGTGAGTTTCTTTAAATTACAGAGGCAAAATTTTCTGGAATTAAAAGGTATGGTTTGGGGAGACAAGAATATTTTCAATCTGCACGCAACACAAAATTATCCTCTTCCTTTTTTCAAAGAGAAAAACCTGTAACTGGGACACATAATAAATCATAGGTGTATTTTTATTTCTTTTAATTCCACTCAGCTTATGGCAGAAAAATTTCAGTGGAACTTTAAAGTCTTTGACACAGCTAATCATGTTAGCTCATGTCCTAATCTTTGATATTTCCATTTCAAATTATTCTAAGTCACTTATATATGTTGTGGCATATATACACTCTGTCACATCTAGAAAAAATTTAGCTTTGCTTCCCTGCAGGCAAAATAACATACTCACGTAGACCCACTATAATTGAGCTGATTTTAGTTGCTAAACAACAGAAGTATAACCATTACAAATATACGAGGTCTTATAGCATTGATATGCTACATACTACTAAAGAAACAAGTGTATGCTTACACAGTATTTCATGTTTCTAGCTCTTGTTGGAAACTTCACAGTGTACATCAAATTAAAAATGATCACACATAACCCTCATACAAAATGGGCTTACTGCAATTTTAAGATGCATTTCTAGAAGTACACGCCAGTCCAAAAAAAATTATCTGATATTCAATTTAATGCTACTAATTCGTAAAAAGAAATTCAGTGTAGTGTAATAAAATTATGATATTTTTGGTTTTTAATCAAACCTACATAGCCAATGGACATATACAGGCTGTCATTTACAGGCTTTTACAATGGCCAATTTACAGGCTGTCTTAGAAGAAAACTTATTTGTAAATCAGCTGAAAACATTTACAATACCTGCTTAACAATAGGGTATGGTGAAGTGCGATTTGTTTTCTGACAGTAATATCTGTGACCCTACCAATTTCTGGAAGTTATTGTTGATTTTCGTTGCAGCAGTAGTAAGCTACTATGGCTTCTGATCTAAGGACTATTCTAGAGCTCATCTGCCATTTCTCACAGTTAAGTTTATTAACTTTCAGATAGGTAATCACACCAATATAGATAACATAGACATGAAAAAGTATATGAGTAATAGTTTTCCTTCTGTATTTTATCTGAAACTGAGAAGCAACAGGTAGGGAATCCACTTAGAATGAGAGGAAAACATCATAATTCCAATGTTAAACTTTTGTTTAAAGCATAATTTCTTCCATGCATTCACAACATGCTTGTAATGACAATATTTAGTATTTAATAACAATAATTTATTCAACATTTATTTTCAAAGATTTTAAATTAAATTTCATATATTGTTCCAGTTAGCTGGAAATTTCTTGCCGAGTGATGGATCTTTTTCTTTATTATCCTTTTTGGTGTTAGATAGCAGATTTTGGCACGAATTCAAATAAATTTACTCTGGCCAAGTGGACAAACTCCTTATATCAGGGACCCTATTATCAGAAAAAAATTGTTTAGCTTTCCTGTGTGATTTTTTCTCAGAAAAGGCACACACATCCCCAAGGTGTTCTTTGACAACACAGTTCAAAAATGAGGTTGCAATAGAAAATACTAAACTGTATTCATTGCTTATGGAAAATGGCGTATCGTTGCTGTTACAAGTTCCCAGGTCTCAGTCCAAGGTAGGGTAGGTATTTATTTATGCTGTATAATGTGGCTGCCTAAAAGGCATTGTGCCTAAAAGGCACATTTGACTTCAAACCCTGATGATCCTTGTCTCTTTAATAAAGCATTTTATGTAGGTAAAAGTAACTGATAACATTGTGGATAATAAAAATGTCTGTTAACATTATTTATTAATACTGTGTTTTTTCTAAATGTAGAATGCATGATATAAAGCTTCAGAAATGTGTTTGTAAAAATATTCCAGCAGAAATAGAAATTGGAAAATTTTAATATGAAATTATTCCAGTCTAAGGATGACACAAGCATCCATGAAATAAGCTTTGAGCACATTATCTACTTTATCCAACATATTTCTAAAGAAGTAAGCATACAAAGATATGTCTCCTTTAATTTATACACACAGAAGATGTTTTACATTATGTTTAATATCTTAATAGTGTTAACAAGCAAAAGAATCAATTTATTAAACTCTTGAGTTTTAGAAGATGCATATGGTTCAAATAATCACACAGTCCTCTTCTGATGAAACACAGACAGTCCAGTCTCCTGAGGACTTGATTTATTAAGGTGTACCAGTTACTACATGCTTATTACCAGAGCAATATGGGAAGGGTAGAATTCTTCCTATGGAGATATCCAGTGTTTTGACAGAAAGAGAATCTGGTGCTTTCATTTAAAAGAAAGATGCCAAAAGTCGGGGGTTTATGCTATTCAAAATGACTGTTAAATTGAATTTCCTTTGAAAAAGATGGGTAAAAATGAGCTATCCCACGTGATTTTCAGGGGCATATGCTCTTGGGCAGGATGGCATGTGATTGAAGGTGTATATGTTGTGATATGGAATCATCAACATGATAAAAAAGAGAATGAAAGAGAAAGGAGGCATTGTAAGAAAAGTAAAAGGCAGAGAGAAAACTGAGAGGGATATAACTAATAAAATGAAACTTCCAAATTATTTTTTTCTGGCACAACTGTTACAGCAGATACAGAGTTTGAGACAAAATTCCATAGGTGAGTTTAGAAAGAATTGCTACATCTCATACACTGAAATAAACCCAAGTATTACCCAGCACCGCAACTCTAAACAACAGCCAATGGATTTACACAGAAATTAGTACATTGTTACCCCAAAGTCTGTTCTCTTTAATTGAACAGATTAGCTTCTCTGGAAAGATTTAATTCATAGAAAGGAGACAAATATTCAGCTGCTGAACGTCAGTGTCTTCAGAAGTCCTATCTAATATGAGGTATCTAGCACAAATGTATCGATGATTTGATCCTGATTTTCTTGAGATGTCCCATATACTTTTGAATATTAATGATAACTAAATACATCAAAGGCCTGTTTGCTGACTTTATTTAAATTATGTTATCTTTTTGTTTACGAGAAGGATTTTTATGAAAGAATTCAAGCTCTTGTATTGCAGATGGGATTTGCCATATTCAGCTTTTGTTTTGTCCAAAGCCAGGTGTCTAGTTTAAGATATTTATCCAGCTGTGCCTTTTATCAGCACAAGACAAAAAGGAATTACCAATTAGGATCTTAAAATTCCTTTATAAAAGAATCTAAACACACATAATCTAAAAGTAGTTGTTTCTATACTCCATATTTTAAGGAAGTCTACTAAGATTTAGATACATAGTTAAATGTAGATGATTCCATCCCAAAATGCATTCTATACATAAGCTAAGATTATACTTTTTCTGTGTTTGCAGTTTTAAGCACTGCAATGAAGGGCAATACATAGAAGAAACTGTCTTTAAGAATCTTTGCTGTCTCTGCTCTTTGTCCCCCAGTATGCCTAATTGTCTATAAAATGCTGATTAGGTTAAATGCCTTGGAAGAAAGAAACAGAGAAAAATTTTATTTGAATAACTTGGGACATATTTGAAACCTTTCTGAATCAATAACACTTTGTAAATATTAGCAGTCAAAACTAAAGACATGCTTCTACCATTTGACTTTGAGCCGCTAAGACTCCATAGAGTTGATCTTAACTAGTGTAACCAGAGAATAAAAGTCAGTATTAGGCAGCTCTTAATGGTCCTATAACTACTATGAATTGCATCTTATCCTTAAACTTTCACAGATATGTGGACCCATTCTCTCCCTTCTGTTTTGTTTTTTTTTTTTTTTTTCACAGTATTCATTTGTTTCTGGCAGATTTTGCAAGGCAGGGGGGAAATACTAGTTCTGGTTTGGAAATTTATTGTACATTTGAGATGAACATTGTCTTTTCTGATGGTAAATTTGAGCATCTAACAGAGTCAGATGATAGACACTACTGAATTTCAGATGTAATTTGAGCTCCTAAACCCTTCAGATCCTTTTAGAAAAATACCCAGCGGTAATAAAAGCCCTGTCATACTGTAGAGAAATCTACACGTAGAGGGGAGAAACAATCTCCCCTCATTACAGGTAACATCTCTATATCCTCATTTGGCCTGATGTTAACCACAAAAATACCCAACACCACTTCCTCCTTCAAGATGGAATATTGTCCCAGTATGACTCTGTCCTGATCCATTATGCACAGGTTTTTTCTTCACAGCTTTTTTAAAAATTCACCTTCATCTTGATGTTTGGTTTATCATCAGCGCTTAATTTCAGATGTTTTGGGGTCCACCTGTCTCCTCTTCTTAAAGCTGACTTGACAGTAGGTAGAAAATTTCTTTAATAACCTTTATACCTCACAAGAGCTGCTGATATTTAGAATTACAAATATGTTATGGAAATATGGGTTTGATAGAGCAGATCCATTTTTCTGTACTAGAACATCGTGCAGAAGCCCATAGTTATCTAAGGTTTAGATTGTACAGTCATAGAATCATGGAAAAATTTGTGTTGGAAAGGACCTTCAAAGATCATCTAGTCCATGTCATGGGCAGAGACATCTTCCACAAGACCAGGGTCCTCAAAGTCTCATCCAACCTAGCCTTGAACACTTCCAGAGAGGGGGCATCCACAGCTTCTCTGGATAACCTGTTCCGGTGCCTAAACACCCTCACAGTAAAAAAATTGATTTTTACATCTAATATAAATATATACTTTATCAGTTCAAAATAATTACTCTGATTCCTATCACTACAAGCCCTGGTAAAAAGTCTTTCTCCATCTTTCTTATAAGTCCCCTTTATATACTGAAAGGCCACAATAAGGTCTCCCCAGAGCCTTCTTTTCTCCAGACTGAACAACTCCAACTCTCTCAACCTTTCCTCACAGGAGAGGTGTTCCAGCCTTCCGACCATTTTCATGGCCCTCCTCTGGACCCACACTAACATGTGCATGTCTTTCTTGTACTGGGGACCCCAAAGCTGGATACAGGACTCCATATAGCATCTCAGGAGAGTGAGCAGAGGGGCAGAATCACCTCCCTCAACCTGCTGGCTACGCTGCTTATGATGCAGCCCATGATACGATTGGCTTTCTGGGCTGCAAGCGCACATTGCTGGCTTATGTCCAGCTTTTCATCCACCAATATCCCCAAGCTCTTCTCTGCAGGGCTGGTCTCAATCCATTCTCCAACTAGTCTGTACTGATACCGGGGGTTGCCCCGACCCATGTGCAGGATCTTGCACTTAGCCTTTTTGAACTCCATGATGTTTGCATGGGCCCACTCATCCCACCTATCATGGTCCTTTTGGATGGCATCCCTTCCATCAAGCATGTCATCGGCACCATTCTGCTTGGTGTCATCCACAAACTTGCTGAGGGTGCACTCAAACCCACTGTCTATGTTATTGATGAAGATATTAAATAGTATTGGTCTTGGTCCCAATACAGGCCCTTGAGGGACACAGCTCGTTACTAGACGATGTACTACTCAGCCCTGCATAATCCTTTTCCCTAGGAATCTGCAATCTAACTGGGAGACTCGGACAAAAAAGTAAGCAAAAGAAAAGAATCTTCATTATGAAGATGGGGAAAATGAGAAAATAATGATTTCCATTTTCAGCAAATTCTCCTGGGTTTGGATTTAGTGCTACATGATTTGCCAAGATCATTCAGGAAATCCATATGCAACTGTTGGACACTTCATATTTTGAAAGGAAATACAATGTGTGACTCACAAGGCTGTTATCCTGTGATGAGCATTTGCTCTCAGAAAAAAGTGAGCAGGACACACACAAGGTTTTTAAAAGATATTAAAAAGTTGGAAGTAGACATTTTTCTGGAGCTGAAAGAGTTTTTAAAGTCTTTGAAAAATGTTTCCATCCCAAGCTGGAATAAAATCTTCAAATACAGAACATTTTCAAACAGAAAAATCCTGTTATTTTCACATTGACATGATGAAACTATTTTGACAATTTTACATATTTTATTTTGATTAAAGAAGTGTCATCTTTTTATTGTAAGTCAACTAACATTTCAAAATGAAATGTTCTTTGAACAAAATAGAAGTCAATTAAAAACAGGTAAATATCCTTTATTTTCAAAAATATTAATCAATGAAAACATTCAATTTCAGTGATTTCATAATGTTTCAAGAAGGGTAAAAAAGGCAAAACAAAGATCCATATAGACAGCAAAGAACTTCTACGTACTTTTAAAGCACTACTGCTGTTCCCGCCACAAAAATTCTCTAATAAAATTATCTACTTCTAAAACCAAAAGAGCTTTTGAATAAAGAATGATTCATTAGTGGAACTGCAATGGATTTTTCATAGCAGTATGCAGAGATGGAAAGATGTAGAAAAGAAAAGACGTGTAGGAGATAACATTCAGGAACCTTTTACAGGTTTCAAGACAATTTCTAAATATAGACTTTCGAGATATGAAGATTACTTCCCAAATTAGTTTCAATACAACTACAAAAATTTAGAAGATATTATATTAGAACTATAAATCCCAAATAGCATATTGCTATATCTGACAGCAGTAGTTTTGTTTAGAATACAATAGCAGTGAAAATTTATATTCTGCACATTATTTACGAGCATGGGACTATCTGAGGACATGTTAATTTTGTAATGCATGCTGCATACTGCACCAGCGTTTATCCATCAGGATACAATTCTTCACTCCTGATAGTATGGAAAATATGTAAAAAGAACATAATAAACTGTATGAAATAACTCGTCATAGAATAATATATTTATCAAACTGTCACAATAATTACTCTTAGGAATGGATAGGTCCTAAACATATATTATTTAAATGAAATCTATTTAATTGTTTATATTTTACTTCATTAATACTTTAGAGGAGAATGTTATACTTAAGCAGTTCTGCCACTTGCTGGATAAGCTTAACTGAAGTTCAAGGGAATTTTCTCTCTTTAAGAATTGGGAATATTTTTTTTCTGTTCTGACCCTTGTAGGATATTATAAAATGGTGTCTGGTCTGAAGGCAGTGAGGCAGCTTTCTTTATAGAGAAAAATTAAAAGCAGGAAACACAGTGTGTAGGTCCTCATTTTTGCAGATGTAAATGAAATATATCTAGTTTATTTATGCCAGCTTTATTCACATAACTAAGTATCATCTATCTAAAGAGTTTCCAATTTCAACAAGCTCTCTTGCAGAGTGATGCATTTCTCAATCTAAGCATTGCACAAACAGCTTTTATGTACCAGTGGAAGGCTGGCACTAAGTGACCGCATGGGCCCTGATCTGTGTTACATTTGTATCACAAGATAATCAAACAAAACCAGTCTTCATTGCATCTTTTATAATCTCATACAGTTGTTCAAGTCTGGTGTAACATAAGAACAAAACATTCTCTCCCTGTTTTCCACTGTTGGAAGCAATGGAAAATAAAGTTGTTAAAACACGGTGCAATTGTATATACTTGCATTTGAAAGAAAAAAAGGGAAAAAAAAAAAAGACAGAAAAGAAAGGAAACAACAAATACTGCAAGGACAAGACAAGGAATTGTGTTGGGTCATTTAACAATAAGGATGCAAATAATGTGACTATCAGATCTATTAGCTTCAGAACAATCTGCAAAGGCAAGCACCTTAACTTCTATTAGATAAGCTAGTTAAAAAAAGGTAGGAGGAAGCATTTCACAATCTTCTCTAGTTAATAGCCATTCACTAGTTGGAAAAGGATTAGCTATCTTCCAGGTTATTTCCCCATCTTCATTCTCCATAATACAATCTACACTAAAAAGCAAAGTTTTCTGTATGCACAGGATATTGATACCACATCATTAGTTGGATTTATCACCTTTCCAAGTAAAATATTTCTATATAACAGTAAGACAAAAAAGAATATTTACATGCATCTCCTTTGGAGTACAGGCATCAGAGGAAAAAAAATCTGTGACCCACAGAATGTGTGTCTGTGTGCATGTGTGTGCGTATGTTTATATGCATAAATAAAATGTTATTTCACATAAAGGTCTCAGAATGCTGCTTGCCATCTCAAACTATGCTAATAAAAGTGGTATCAACAAATTAATAATAAAGGTATAAATATGATAGTTCTAATCAGGATCTATATTTTCAAAAGATTAAGGGTCAAATGTAATTTTGATAAAAACAAGCTGCAGTCTGGGCTTTTTTGTGTGTGTTGCAACTTATTTCTTTTTGTTTATTCCCCTTTGAAACTAATCTCATTGACACCACTATAGAAAATAAAGATCATGCCTAAAAATCATCACAGAGTTAATTTATAATTACACATTTTCTATGCAAGTCTAGCCTGGTGCTGTTATTAATGTCATTTAACAATAAATATTTTTTCTGTGGTTATCAGTTCTCTTGTCCAAGGCCATCATCATTGTCTGAATAGCTTTAAAAAATGCTAAATAGTTATTGAATACAATTACTTTTTCTTCCCTATAGAATTTAGCATTTTGGTAATTCATAGCTCAGCTGATCAGTGGAATTTGCACTGCTTTCTTTCTTGCTCTTCTTAGAAGGGTTACAAAGACAAAAAGGCAGGTCCTTTAGAAAGACCTATTTTCACTGTGTATCTGTTGGTGGTTTACTACGATATGAATTTACTTGTGCTGTCTTAGTAAGGCAGCAATACAGATGCTGTCTGTGCTGACATCTAAAAGCCATGGTGTTTGCATAGGTGCCCTGACATTGTCAAGGCAGATGTGGTTTCCACTAAGTCCAGCTGCCTCCGTTCTTGCATTTATACCAAAAATATAAGCATCAGCCCTTACAACAAATTATTCGTGTTGAAATACCATCCTCTGCTTCAAGTAAGCTGTACCACAGACATCTAAGGAATCCCTTCATGTTAAATATTTACCTCTTTTTTACAGTCTTAGGTTAGGGAGCTTTAAATGATAAAACGAGTGGAGTAACTCTCCAGAATATTACTGTAAACATTCAGAACTTTCATTACATAACAGTTATAAACACGAAATTTCCCATCAAGCTACAAACGCTGTGCAGGTACTAGTATTTTTTTCTTGAGTTATAATGAGTCTTTTTTGGGGAAAAAAGGAATAGAAATGTAGGTGGTTAGAGCACAGTGTAAAAAATCCTGAAATGGATGGATTCAACATAGGTAGAAATTCAATTTCAAATGTGCCATTCAGCCTTAGTGCCTACAGGAGAAACACCACAGCAGCAAAATAAGATGGCATAAACGTTGTACAAAAGATTATTATAAATTGCAAGTAGCTTTGCATTGCTGAAATATATTCTGAGGGCCAGTCGTGTAAGGGTGAAACTCATTTCATTTAGCCTGTTTCCACCGGCATAAATCAAGCTTCACTTATTTATATCTGTGCAGAATCTGGCTCTGGATGCACTACATTTCTTTTTCTGATTTATTTATACATTTTGCTGATCTAAATTACAGAAGGAATTTTCCTGTGTTAGGAGCAAGAAGATACGCTATGTACTATTAAAATCCAAAATAATTCCAATTTACCAAACTATTTGAAGATAAATTAAAAATGCACATCCAAACCTATAAGTTGTGCTGGTAACCCTTTATAACTGCAGTGATCTCTAACGATATTTAACTAAGTACATCTTTCCATTCAGATGGTACTGATTCGTGTGTTTAGACTAAAGATTGCAGGTTCATTCTCCACAGTATCTGGCCTCTCCTTGCACATCAATCATGTGTAATAAGTGGCAGAAACCTTCAAAACCTATTAACACAGGTGGACCTTTGGTGCTTATTTGTAGCCCAGTTGAATAAGCATGCTTCAGGCTGTTTGTATAGGTCCAGTAGCAGGGTTAAAACTTGGAAATGATAAGGTTACCTAAACCGTAACACAACTAAGGAAAGTCAAGCCATCCAAGGAAATCAAGGTTGATTTCTACATGTCACATTTGAAAACTAAATATCTACATTGCCTGAGGAATGCATTTGAAACAGCAATGTCTGGTAGGAAAGAATGTTTTAAGAGCACTATTTCAGTAGGGATATTTCTACTGGGAATAAATAAACTGCTGAACGTGCCTCATTTTTTAATGTTCCACAGATGTGAACTGCACTTGATTCTATTGTCTATAATTAAATTTAATGCTTGGAATGTTGCAGTATTTTACAGTAACTGATATGCCCTTTGACTGAGAAACAGCCAGACTGAAAAAGTTTGTAATTTTTCCTGCACTATAAAGCCTTCTTACTGTAAAGAAAAGATTAGCATTAGTAGAATTTTCTATTATTCAATCTTTATTAGAAATGACATACAGAACTAAGAGAAAGACAATGCCAGCTTTGTGTCTTTTCTCATTAATTGCAAAGCTTTTCTGTTGTAGATATATGGGATTCTTCTTTGTGTTATTAGTTGTGAACAATATCTTGCAAATTTAAATAATGGTTCAATAGCAGCATTAGTTGAATAGCACCATCAGCAGTACTGTGAAATTCTTTTTCTGCAGTGATAGAATTGTTTTTTACCTATCCTATCCTCACTTACATTAAATATCTATAATTCCTTGAGGAACCAGGCACTCAGCATTCAGTACAAGCAAGACTCAAAGGAGTGAAGTAATATTCAAAAGTACTTTCCACTTTGAAGTATTTCTAGTGAGAGAATTAACTTAAACATTTGTAGTAATGGATAGCACTACATTGTGACTCATAGCATAATAGAATTTTAATGTTTTGATCCTTGCTATTTCAATACATTTCTAATACATATGAATTAGAAAAATAATGTATTTCAATGTGTCAATAGAGTGATTTCTTTTCAAATTAGAATATTTCTGTTGTTTTGTACTGTTCTTCAGACAACCAGCTAGGTATAGGATATCTATATATTCATTTTCAGAAGGGGTTAATGGAATATTTATAACACAAAAATTCCCCAATGAAACAAGAAATGTGTTTAAGCTTTTGTTTTTAAAACTAGTTACATCTCCCACTTTTCTGTAAGCAGAGTCTAGGGATAATCTGTAAGTGGCCTGAAGGCTATCTTATTTTTTTTCATAACACTAGACCTTCCTAATTTCATGAACTTTGTGTTAGGAGTCTTATGGGTTGTTGTACTCTCGTAGAATAAAATTGCCAACACAGGTGCAATATATTGCTTATACTCCATATATAAATGCTTTATAAGATTTTTAAAATACTTTTATGTCAGTGTTTCAGATTTTTAAGCTGACTCCATGATTTGACACATACATTTGACTGTTTGTGTTAGACAGTGCTTAGTTGCACAGTATGTTAGTGTTTGTTCCTTTCATAAATCAATTTTGACATAAGCAACTGATCTTCTAAAATTCTGATTTGGTGTATGCAAAATTTTTTTCTGACAGAAGCAAAACTCACAGAGAAGACTCTGGAGACATCTCGAAGCTTCTTGATCATAGAATCATAGAATCATAGATTGGAAAAGACCTCTAAGATCATCATGTCCAACCATCAACCCATCACCACTATGCCTACTAAACCATATCCCAAAGTGCCACATCTACAAGATTTTTGAACACCTCCAGGGATGGGGACTCCACCACCTCCCAGGGCAGCCTGTTCCAATGTCTGACCACTCTTTCAGGAAAGAAATTTTTTGTAATATCTAATCTAAACCGCCCCTGATGCAACTGGAGGCCATTGCCTCTCATCCTATTGCTGGTTACTTGGGAAAAGAGACCAACACCTGCCTCACTACAACCTCCTTGCAGGTAGTTGTAGAGAGCAACAAGGTCCCCCCTCAGCCTCCTCTTCTCCAGGCTAAACAGCCCCAGTTCCTTCAGCCGCTCCTCATCAGACTTGATCTCTAGACCCCTCACCAGCCTCGTTGCCCTTCTCGGGACACGCCTCAGCACCTCAATGTCCTTTTTGTAGTGAGTAGCTCAAAAATAAACACAGTACTCCAGGTGTGGCCTCACCAGTGCGAAGTACAGGGGCACGATCACCTCCCTGTTCCTGCTGGCCACATTATTGCTGATCCAAGTCAGGATGCCGTTGGGCTTCTTGGTCACCTGGGCACACTGCTGGCTCATGTTCAGCTGACTGTTCACCAACACCCCAAGATCTTTTTCCGCTGAGCAGCTTTCCAGCCGCTCCTCCCCAAGTCTGTGGGTTGTTGTGACCCAAGTGCAGGACCCAGCATTTGGCCTCGTTGAAACTCATACCATCGGCTTCTGTCCATCGATCCAGTCTGTCCAGATCCCTCTGCAGAGCCTTCCTAGCCTCAAGCAGATCGACGCTGCCACCCAACTTGGTGTCATCTGCAAACTGACTGAGGGAGCACTCAATCTCCTCATCCAGATCTTTGATAAAGATTTTGAACAAGAGCTGACCCAAAACTGAGCCCTGGGGAACAGCACCCGTGACTGAACAGCACTTGGACCTGATGATGAGGAAATCTCAATCTAACAATATTTTTGAACTGTTGAAAGAAAGTGTATTTTTGGTTGATTCCACTATTGCTAACAAGTGTGAAAACAGTGATTTGCTTTTTTTTATTTATCACTTTTTAAAAATATGTATAGTGAACAACAAACAGATCTATAGACATCACTTTTTTTAGTACAGAGTAGCTAATAGGAAATCAACATCAAGCTCAAGGATTTATATGTATTAGTTTAATGCTGTTTAATATATTATAAATAAGGAAAGATGGTGGTCCTAGAGTGCTTATTTATTTGCTTCTGCATAGAAATCAATAGAAACAGAATACTCTTCATTCATTAACACTATAAAATAATCTACATCCTTCTTTTGAAGAATTGGAGATTGTTGAAGGCTGAATCACTTGCTACTAAAGATACCTTCTGAATATAGATATTTGTGTTCCTTGAAGGATATTCTTCTCTACAGAAGCCAGAAGCACTTAGCTTTGGCTTTACGCCCAACCATACACCTTTAAAGTGCGACTATCTCACAATTCTTGTACACTGTTATGTACCTAGAGGTTATGTGTGGCATGTTAAGGGGAGACCAATTTCAATTAAATAATGCAATAATGGCACTAAAATATCCACTACCATAGTTTCAGTAAGGTCTCTTGTCTGTTACTGTAAATAGATGCTGATTAAAGTTTATTTAATTATGTGTGCACTAGGAATGATATAGTTGCTAATGGTCTGAACAGTGGCACCTGAGCTGCATTTCAGGGTAGGGAAAAAACCCAGCATTTTAAAACTGATCTTCACTTTGTGGGACTTCAGCTTATGTTTGCGGAGGGGGGGAGGTTTTACTTTCAGAGCTGTGGAGAATCTCTGTTCTTCTGCTGCCTTACTTCAGGAAAAAGCAGGGGGAAAAGAGGTATTTGGTAATGTTTATTTAAGACACAGTAAGTAGCAGAGATATGTTAAACTGGCACTATCAGCACTGCAAAGAAAATCAATGAATTATACGGCAACAATAGGGTTACTGCGCTAGATAATTAGACCAGTCTACACAGTGTCCAGCACACAGGAATCTGCCATTTAGATTTGGTGAGCTAACAAACTCTGAAAAGCATTCCAGGTTATTTAAAAGTCTACACTGAAATTGGAAGCTGATCTGCGGTTGGCAGGTGTTTTGCCGGGTATATTATTCACCTACAAGTTCAAAAGATGCGAGGCTCTGAGCTTCAAGGCAGGGACAGGGAAGAAGCCTCTGAAAAAGCAAGGGGAATAAGGCAAGAAGAAGACTAAGATTTTTATGTCTTGAAAGAAAAGTACACTGACTACTGGGAAAACATCAATTATTAGTGCTGTGAGCAATAATTGCTATTACTAACAAGCATCCTCACTTATAGATACGATGGCACATGTTTTAAGAGACAGATCCAGTGGCAGATTTTTAATGAGCTCACTTCATAGTTACAAATACTCTGTTGCTCCCCCACAATACAGTAGTGTTTAATGTCTTTTCTCATGAAACTTAAAAGTAACAGTTTATTTACTGGCCGTTTCTGTAAAGATCTGTTCTTTCCCTCTGAACTAGTCAGTGAGCTACATACTGATATTCTCAGTTCGGTTTTATAAAGGTTTTGAAAAAATCTTGGCCCCTTTTTTTTTATTATATGGATGTGGCCCACTGCACACCATGCAGTAGCTTCTTGTTATTCTTCCATCTGTGCTAACACCAAAGATAGCTGTTAGCATGCAAACAGCACAACTTGCAATCCTGGTGCTGCTGCACCTGGAACAGGAGCACAGCCAAAGGTTAAAGAAGCCTTGGAGAGAGCTTCAGAGGTGGTCACAGACCTTTACTGGTTCTTTTGCCTCTTCTGCACTTGTCTGTGAGCATTTTTCTTCTGTGAGATTATCCACAACTGGAATTAAGAAGTAAAAAAATGATTTAAAGGTGACTGTCCGGCTTCTGGATACGTGGATACTCTCACTTATTGTAGTTTAATTCATTTCTTTTCACTCTGTATTGCTTCCATACATATACTCAAGCCACATAATCTGTCACTGAACACTGAACTCGTTTGTCAAAAACAAATACAGGATTCCAGCACTGTTGATGCTTGTTTTTATTTATTTTTTTCCCTAGCAAAAACACCATTAATGCATGTGTGTGTACTCAAATTTACATTGTTTTTGTTACATGTAAAATGGAAAATAGACTAGCAATGGCCTTTTCTGTTCAAGTACTTTGTTAACATTACACTCCATAGACCCTGTAGATCAAAAAATAGTTTTGCCAAAAGAGAGGAAAACTGACTGTGTGGTGGAGAAACCAAATATTATGGCAGCAAGAGTGTTTAGTGGAAACACTCCCTGGAAAGCCAAGGTTTTTTGGTGGGTAAGTGACAAAAAAGGTGACTAATTGGGAGGATTATGAATTCCCTTTTGTATATAAATGCTGTAAGAAAAATTGTTGTAAAAGAAGTAACTCACTACAAATGTCAAGTATGAGATACTATGAATGCACAGATTAATCAAATTTGGTTATATCCTGTTAATCATATATCTCAAAATGGCATTAAAAGAGCTTTACTTTATAGCTTTTTTGTGCACTGTTGATGGACTTCACGCATTTTTGTGAACTAGCCAAAATGCCAACTTGACAAATGTTTTCATGTGATCAAAAAGTTCAAAGTGGTGTCATTTCTGGTGCATGCTAGTGAATTCAGGAAACTACAGCATAATAAATTGCAATATATGGAATCAAGGATGACATTGATCATCTTGGCAAAAAAAATCATATTTAACAAAAATATGTGGTGGAAAGTCACTCTGAATCATATTTTCTCTTTTATGCATTCCGTTCAGTTATGAAATTTAAATGAGCAAACTACGAGATAGTTTTAAGACTAAATTAAAATTAATTTGTACTAAAAAATGAATGTAGTGAACAACTCTATGTTAGCAGTCTTATTATGAAAGAAACTAATGAATTATGTTTGGTACCTGTCAGCATTATCTAAATTGCATTTAGCCACTTTTCTTCTCAAATAAGATAACAAATAACATCAATAACAAAAAGCTGTATCTGATTCAATTACAACACGTATAGAGCTGTGAAACTACAGCCACCTCTTCTGTTTGAAAAGTATTAATGTTGCCATAGGCCCTGCAAGTGTGAAAGACTATGGTTTCCTTGGCTGTGTATTACTAAATAAAACCATTTTATGGCTCAGAGGCCACATGGCATACATACATAAAGCTAAACTGTTCCACTGTCCTCATCTCCAAGCAGCATAATGTCATCCAACTCCCCTACGTAGAATGGTCCTTGTTGTACTGTATCCTGAACTGTGCCCAGATATTATCTGGAAGAGTGCTTGTTTCCATAGATGTCAAAAGGAACATCAAAAATTTAAATACTAGGAATAATCACAGGTCAATGCTTCAATGGGTGCTTGTGCTCTGAATTTGCTTTTTAAAATTGTATGTAACCTCTAATAAATCTATCCCTGATAGGTTTATCTTAATTTTAATAACTTCTAATTTTATTGCATATCTACTCTCTTCCAGAATAGAATAATTGTTATTTAACTGATGTATTACAGCAGAGGTGAGAGAGCTAAGCGGAAGAATTTGTGTTGTCCCAAGCATCTCACATATATGCAATAAAGGGTCGAGTTCTTTTGCTCTGAGTTTAAAGAAATAGTAGGGAAACATTCACTTGCTGCATCATAGCTATAACGCACACAAATAACGTTACCACAGTAATGGTTAAGGGCAGTGGTAACTTCAGCTGCCATCAACAGCTTTAAGAAAAGCATATCTGTAATCCGTCAATTAAAATTAAGTTAAAAGCGGCTTTGACATACTTAGGCTGACCACATAGCTCAATAATGATAATAGTCTTTAATCAGGAAGCATTTGAGTATGGAATGCAAAACTAAGAAATTTCTTTTACTTGGATTAATCCAAATCTCATTCTAAGCGCATGTCCAGTGTCCAAGAAATCTGTGTCACGGAATTTGTCCCTGGGAAAGGTTCTAGGATCTAACAAACCAGGCTAGTTCACAGTGCTTATATATGAAATAATTTCTTCAAATCACAGAAACTGCAATCTGTAATTTCTTGAAAACCTTGAAGATAGTGAAATAATATAGGTCACTTTTTCCCAGCATGATCTCCTCAGATACACATGTATTCTACAGCAAATATATATGCATAAAGTGTATGACATTGTGCATAGGCGCATATTCTAATCCCTAGGGAAAACAGTACAGCTGCATGATAAATATGTGACTTTCTGTAATTAGCTTAGCAACTGTGGCTTGTTTTAGAGCCACGAACTCAATCTAAAGGTTGTAGTCAGAATTTTGCTTCAATGTTTTTTTTTTCTGTCATCAGTGCCCCCCACTTTCAGAATTCCTATGGTTCTGTACTTCTGATGTGGGAAAGCCTGCTTAGAGCAGAGCTTCAGTTATGCTGCTCAGCATGTTGAAAGGTTGTGGGGTCTGGGCAGTGGAGGGAGCAGTATGATATATCTCCTTAAGAAGTAATCTACAAATGATTGCTGTTATTACTAATACGCCATTTAGAATTTTGAGCTTTTCCCTTTTTTGTGTATATTGATATAATCTATATTATAAACCATAATATTGTAACTCTGCCAGCCTTACTCAACTCAAGCTTTTCACGTGCCTCTGCTAATCTTTTGATTCTTACTTCAACTATGTGATAAATCGCTATCTTGTTTGCCAAATCAAACTCTTCTCATTTAAGAAATAAATAATAAGCTTAAGTGTGCTGCGGGACCAATCTTGCTGTGCCAAGACATCCTCACTCACTTTTTGCTGTAGGCATAGTGCTACATTTTGCACTCTGTAATGTAGACATGTTGAATTGCATAATCCAAAATTAAACAATCCAAACTACAAAGTAACAGAAAAGAGTTAATTAGCCCCCCAAGAGGATTACAGATATGTTTTCCACTGCCTCAAGTCCATTTAGCTAATAGTTTTTAAACTCTTTTCTCATCCTAAAAAGAGAATGAAAGATTAGCTTTAGGTTAAATCATTTGCTTATCTTGACCAGCATTTTTCTGCTGATCCTGGAAAAAATCTGATGCTTCAGGAACTATGAATAATTCTAATACTGACCAGATGACATAGTACATGTGTTGCCCCAGAGTCTTCTGGTAAATACTACACATCTAGGAGCATGAAAAAGGATTGCCATTATAATTCATGAATAAGTACTAATGCCAATAGCATTAATAACTCATAGCTATTTCTATTAGTACATTCGGTTATGTAAGTGAAATATTCAGTCCTGTAGGTTGCAGAAAGCACATAAACCTTTTAATGTGCTTCCACCTTATGAAGTAGATATGATTTTAAACAATATTGTATGTGCATCTTCATTTTCACTTACCTATTGTATCTGGGAATATAAAATCTCTCCCAACTCTCTGTTAGGTGTTACATTTCATTAGGTCCTTGATAACTAGATCACATTTAAATACATTCAGGTAAGACTAGGACAAATAAAAAGCCACAGTAATTACTCTTGAGTAAGAAGATGATATTATTAATCTGGGCTAAATAGCAGCTCCAAGATATTATGGTCTTCTATATTTTTATTAATAAAACACAAATATTCCTTCCTGCTCACTTCATGCAGTTAAAATTTTAATGCTCCTCTGCAAGAAAATACATGCTTTTTTCTCTGTTTACTAGTGTTGTGAAAAATGTGCCACTAGAACAAAATTTTCATTAACAATATCAAAGCATAAAGCATAAAATGATTTGAACACTAATAACATAAAACCTTAAAGAATGATCTCAGTAAGCCATTTAAATTAATAAAGCATGGTGTTTATATTCAGTTTAGGTAACAGAGTTTTCGCAGAAAAACACAGAGCATGGTAAGATTTTTCAGAATTATTTAGAAATTGAGAACCTATTAGTTTTCAAAAGCGTTCATACACGTTAGGCAACAAAGTCCCATTATTTCCAATTTGTCTAGGTTGGAAAATCCCTATAATCCATTTTCAGGCACCCAAATTCCTTTGAAAATATGACTATTTGTGATGTAAAACTCACTGTCATTGAGCTATGGGTGTGTTCTCTTGTGTTTACAAGAAGCTCCAATCTAAGGGCATAAGCACATATCCAAGTTTCTTTTCTCAAATATTTTTTCTTTTTTCTTTATAGAAGGTAAATACAGATATTTGCATGGTATAGACAAGTTGCTGTAGCATTTACTTTATCTCTAAATGTGTAATTAAATGTTCACATTTTTTAATTGTTTAATGTTCTTGGATTAGAACTTTATAAAAACAGTAAACATAAATTGACAAACAAAAATGACTGCAGATGTTAAAATAGTCCCATCTCCTCATCACATAACCTTGTTCGAAAGTTCAAAAATTGTTATACCTCTCAGGAAAAGGTGCAAATATTCTAGGAACCTTAAATTGGTGTTTCTCTCATTTATTTTAATGTATTTGAAGACCGTTCTCTCAGGACAATATAATTAATGAAATTCATTACAAAAATAAACTATTAAGAATCTAAACAATACAGTATTCTGTAAAGGTCTGTTGTTTACCTTTTATCGTCTTCAACCACCCTGCATTGTATTAAACTTTGTAACCTTTCTTGAAGTGCAAATGAAGGAAAAGAAAAAGAAATACTGATCTAACATTGCTATACATATTCCTTTACTTCACGCTAACATTTCCCCTTGAGAATGCATTCATGAAATTCTATGGAGCGTAAGTGAAATTGGAAGGAAAAAGTATGTTATGACACTTCAAAATTATTACACTTAAAACCAGGTAAATTATGGAAGAGAAATCTCTCTCGCGGCCAAAGACACTAAACAGAGCATAGAGAACACAAAACATAAAACCAAAAAAAACCCAGAAAAGAATACAAAGAATCTGTCTCATCTGCTGCTCATTAGTGCACAGTAACTCACAGACTACACAAACATAGAAATGGACTCCCTGCCGTTTATACCTAAACATTGTTTACATGGAAATAAGTTCTATCAGCATAAATGTGACTGTATTCCATTCTGGTCACATTTTAGTGGCATGTTCTTTCTGTTTCTTTTAGAAGACCTGATGATGTCACATGGAAAAGTCTGAAACAAAGTCTGTTTCGGGAAAACACTGTTGTAACAAAATATATTTGCTGTTTTACTTTTCGCCTTGTCTTATTCCTGGATACATTTGTACAAAAATAGATTCTTTTCCCCCAAAATTAATTTTCTTTTGCTGCTTATGGTTTTTAGCTGAGGTCATATTCCTAAATTTGCAATTTTGCAGCTGCTTAGTACTGCTTTGCTACTATAGAACTCAAACAGGATTTTTCTATGGCATGAGCTGTGATGAGTGGGAGATCATCTCTGTGGAAGGACAGGAGAGGACACTGTACCACACGCTGGTACTGTTCTGCATGAGCAACATGCACCACCTACCTCAGGCTTCTTTCAGATCATGGTACTTTAGGTTTGTCCTGGGTTTTGCCAGGACAGGGTTAATTTTCACTGGACTCCAGGAAGGGGCACAGCCGGGGGGTGGGGGCTGACCCCACCTGGCCAAACAGAGCCCGGTATTCCATACCA